>Ga0194047_10000051_pt1 | contig 89198 bp, 57 predicted proteins | sample JunL225m_MetaG_2_FD_160070 | JGI IMG/M metagenome (GOLD analysis project Ga0194047, IMG submission 160070) | Anoxic zone freshwater microbial communities from boreal shield lake in IISD Experimental Lakes Area, Ontario, Canada - Jun2016-L221-5m | ecosystem: Environmental > Aquatic > Freshwater... | reverse complement strand
AACTATACCAGTATTGGTTTTTATTAATAATATTATTTATTAAAATATATAAATTATTTTTTTAATAAACATATTATACACTGTTAATTAACGGGGATAACAACACCCTTAATTTCTAAAATAGTTAGTTATTAAACATACCTAATTTTGTTGTTCTATTTTTCTGCAGGTTTATACAGGTAAAAAGGGTAGATATCCACCATTTTTTTATTTATCCACCCCGGCTATGTGTATTTATAATTGGTCTTTTATTAAAAAAACAGCTCAAAAATCACCCAAGACCCCTATTTAGACGCTAGAAAACATTATTTTTGCTCTCCTATAATTATAGATATATGTCAATTATTCAGAACATTCGCGAAAGAGGTGCTTGGATCATCTTTACTATTATTGTAATAGCATTAGTTGCTTTTATATTACAAGATGGGGTGGGCCGCCAAAATAGAGGTAGTAATACTAATACCCTTGGATCAGTAAACGGCACTGAAATTAAAAAAAGTGAATTCGAGCAAAAAGTAGAAATACAGGTACAAAATTATGCTTCTCAGGGTATTAAAAGAGAGCAGATTATTGGTTTTCTTTGGAATCAAGAGGTTGACCTTTTATTATTTAAATCAGAAGAAGAAAAACTTGGTATTACTGTAGGAAATAAAGAGCTCAATGATGTGTTGTTTGGAAATGAATCCCCCTTTAAACAAGAGTTTACCGATAGGGCAACTGGAGAATTTAGAGTAAGTGATGCACGCCAAGCGATTGCTCAAATTAAAAAGAGTAAGAATAAAGAACAAATTAATCAAATAGAAAATTTTTATATCGCCCCCTCTATTGAAAATAGACAAAGAAGTAAATATCAAGCATTAGTAATAAAGGGAATACAACTTCCAAAATGGTTAGCTGATAAAGAACTTGCAGAATCAAAAGCAATTTCTAATATTTCATACGTAGGTGTTCCTTATAACTCTATAATAGATAGCACAATAAAAGTTTCTAATAATGAGGTTGAAACCTATTTAAAAGAAAACGCACCCGCATATCAGGTTGACGAAACAACAAGAAATATTAGCTTTGTTTCTTTTAGTGCCGCACCATCACATAATGATTCAGTTGCCGCATATACACTGGCCGCAACCCTTAAAGATGATTTTAAAAAAACAACCGATGTTGTTGCTTTCTTAAATAAAGTAGGAACTGAAAATGTTTTTTATAATAGTTTTTTAAGTAAAAATAGAATTCAAATTCCTCAAAAAGACTCCATTCTATCTTTACCTATTGGCGGTGTCTTTGGACCTTATTTAGATGCAAAAAATTATACAATTGCAAAAGTAGTTGGTATTACCCAGTGGCCCGATAGCGCGAGTGTAAGACATATTTTAATTGCTACAATGAATCCTCAAAATGGTCAACAAATAAAACTAGATAGTGTTGCTAAAAAATTAGCTGACAGTATTAGCCTTGCTATAAAAGGTGGTGCATCATTTGATGCTCTTTGTCAAAAATATTCTGATGATCAAGGAAGTAAAACACTGAACGGAAAAATTGAAATGTTTCCTCAAGCACAAATGACACCTGTTTTTAATGATTTCTCTTTTAGTAATCCTGTTGGAACAAAGCAGGTGGTAAAAACAGAATTTGGATATCATTATGTTGAGATTTTAAAACAAACCCCAAAATCAACTGCTTATAAAATTGCTTATTTATCTAAGCCTTTATTACCTAGTTCTGAAACTATTAATACAGCTTCTACTGCGGCAGCTCAATTCGCAACCTCTTGTACTGATCAAAAAAGTTTTAACAGTAACGCTGTAAAAATTAATAAACAAGCGCTACCAGCTACTGGCATTAAGTTAAATGATTTTAATATTCAAGGAGTGGGCGAATCAAGATCAATGGTTCGTTGGGTTTTTGACAAGAGTGTTAATGATGTTTCTGAGCCGTTTGAGGTGGCAGATAATTATTTAGTGGCCATCATCACAAGCGAAGAAAAAAAGGGCTTAATGAGTGCTGAAGCAGGAAGACCCCAGGTAGAAGGAATTATAAGAGATAAAAAAAAGGCGACAACTATAAAAAATACATTTAAAGGAAATACACTTGAGGCATACGCTGCTAGTGCTAAAACCAATGTTCAAAAATTAGATAGTATTGGTTATAGTTTTTCAACCCTTCCAAATATAGGAAATGAACCAAAAATTGTAGGAGCAGCCTTTAATAAAAGCCTTATTAATAAGGTAAGCGAACCTATAGCTGGAAATACAGGTGTGTTTATGGTAAGTGTAAGCGCACTTGGTGCGAAAGCAACACAACAAGACCCGTCTTTATTTTTGGACGAAACCCTTCAACGCCTTAGAAATGTAATGTTTAGAACCAATGTTGCACTTAAAAAAGTGGCCAATATAAAGGACAATAGAAATAAGGTTTATTAATTTCCCCTCATTATAAAGCAGTAGGGCTCCGATTTTCGGGGCCCTTTTCTTTTTCTAAGTTCTACAACATCACAACAAAATTGTACTTAATTTTGCCTTATGTCAGAACCATTTATAAATAAGGTGGCCGAAAGCGGCTTAATCAGTATCGATCTTGCTGAATTTATTCCAAACAATGAAGTGGTTGTTTTTGATATAAAACCTTTTTTGTTTAAAGAACTGATTTTAAAAGAAAAAGAGTTTAGGGCTTCTCTTAATGAAATTGATTGGTCGCAATATGAAAATAAAATAGTTGGAATTTTTTGTTCTACCGATGCAATCATTCCTATGTGGGCTAATATGTTGATTGTTTCTTGTATTAATCCTTTTGCACATTCCGTTTTTTTTGGTGATGAACAAAAGGTTCGCGAACAAATATTATTGCAAGGTATTTTTGCTATTAACGCAAATGATTATTTAGATCAACGCGTTGTTATAAAGGGCTGTGGCGATACACCAATTGGAGAGTCGGCTTATATTGCTATTACACAAAAATTAAGGCCCACAGTAAAAAGCATTATGTATGGGGAACCCTGTAGCACCGTCCCTGTATATAAAAAGAAGGGATAGTTTAATGTGCCTCTAACCAGTTTTTCCCCACACCCACTTCTGCTTCAACCGGTACACCATTAGGTAATACCATAGCGGTTTTCATACAATTTAATATCAACTCCTTTAGTGCAGGTATTTCTTTTTCAGTTGCATCAAATACCAATTCATCGTGTACTTGTAAGATCATTTTAGAATCCCATTTTGATTTTTTCATTTCACTATGAATTTTTATCATCGCCAACTTAATCATATCAGCAGCCGACCCCTGAATAGGAGAGTTAATCGCATTTCGTTCAGCAAATCCTCGAACGGTAAAATTACTACTATTGATATCTCTTAGCCATCGCTTGCGCCCCATTAATGTTTCAACAAATCCAATCTCTTTTGCCTTGTTTATTTGTTGATCCATGTATAACTGAATATTAGGAAACTCCTTTTTATAATTATCAATGATTTCTTTTGCCTCCGCTCTTGGAATACCTAGGTTTTCTGCCAAGCCAAAAGCACCTTGACCATATATAATTCCAAAGTTGACACTTTTCGCCTTATAGCGCATTTCCTTTGTCACTGCACTTTCTTCAATGCCATACACTTTTGCAGCAGTAGCGGTATGAATATCTTTCCCTTGTTTAAAAGCTTCGCACATATTAGGATCACCACTCATGGCCGCGACAATTCTTAATTCTATTTGTGAATAATCTGCACTAATTAAAACGCGGCTAGGATCTCTAGGAATAAATGCTTTTCTTATTTCTCTACCACGCTCACTTCTTATTGGAATGTTTTGCAAATTAGGGTTAGTGCTACTTAATCTACCCGTTACCGCAACTGCTTGTGCATAGCTTGTATGAATTCGACCCGTTTTTGGATTGATTAAAGCTGGAACAGAATCGACATAGGTAGATTTTAATTTAGTCAACTCTCTAAAATTTAAAATGTCGTCTACTATTTTATGCTTGGCTGCCATTTTTTGTAAAACATCTTCGCCGGTTGCGTATTGTCCGGTTTTTGTTTTTTTAGCTTTTGCATCTAATTTTAAAATATCAAACAACACTTCACCTAATTGTTTTGGAGAGGCCAAATTAAATCTTACACCTGCCTGTTCATATACGCGCTCTTCACTAATTTTTGCATCCACCTCTAAGACCTTGCTGTATTCACTTAAAAATGCAGTATCTACTTTAACCCCCTCATATTCCATGTCTACTAATACCCGAACCAGAGGATTTTCTACTTCGTTAAAAATTTGTTCAACCCCTCTTTTTTTAATGAGGGGTGTAAAACAATTTTTAAGCTGTAATGTAATATCAGCATCTTCTGCCGCGTATTGTGTTATTTGTTCAATAGGGGCGTCACGCATACTACCTTGATTTTTCCCCTTCTTTCCAATGATAGAAGTAATTGACACCGGCTCATATCCTAAAAATTGTGCACTAAGCAAATCCATACCCCTCCTGCCTTCTGGTTCTATCACATAGTGCGCCAACATGGTATCAAATGTTTTTCCTTTTAACTCAACTCCATACCATTTCAAAACCAAAAAATCATATTTTAAGTTTTGTCCTATCCAAGTAATGTTTACATCCTCAAAAAGTGGTTTAAATTTTTTTAATATAAACGCTGCTCCCGTTTTCCCATCACCATCATCTTCAACCGGAATATAATAGCCTTCGTGTTCTTTAAATGAAAAACTTAATCCTACTATTGAAACATTATTTGCATCCACTCCGGTGGTTTCCGTATCAATACAAATTTCTTTTTGTTTTAATAGCACAGCAATTAATTCATCAATTGCTTTTTCACCAATAACCGATTTATAATCGTGAGCGGTGTTGTCAATATTTTTATTAACAACAAGCGCCGCTTCCATTCCACCAAAATCATTTTCATCACTATTGTCTTCATTTTCTAATACACTAGCATTTTCGTCTTCACTTATTTTTTTATTTGTTTTTTGTTTTGTGGGTTTTACATTTACTGTGTTACCAAATAAATCAGTTTGTTGTTGAGCTTCCCGATCTTCGTTTTTCGAAGGGGTGTTGGTAATTGCAAAATCATCTCCCAATATTCTTTTACCTAGGGTTTTAAATTCTAGTTCATTGAATATTTCAGTAAGTGCTGCTTTATTTTTTTCTTTTAATCTAAAATCTTCTTCATGAAATTGTACCGGTACGTTAGTAATAATAGTGGCCAGTTTTTTACTCATAATAGCAGACGCTTTTCCTGCGCGCACTTTTTCACCCATTGAGCCCGTAATTTTATCGGCATTTTCTAAGACACCCTCTAGTGTATCGTATAATTTCAAAAGTTTTGCAGCAGTTTTTTCACCCACGCCAGGAATACCTGGAATATTGTCTGAAGCATCTCCCATTAAACCCAACATGTCAATCACTTGTTCTACTCTTTGTATATCCCACTTTTCACAAATCTTTTTAGCATCTACAATTTCTTCTTTATTACCAAAAGCTGGGGGCTTCCATATATATACATTAGGATGTATTAACAATTGCCCATAGTCTTTGTCTGGAGTTACCATATAAACCTCATAACCCATGTCCGCAGCTTGCCAAGCAAGGGTCCCAATGATATCGTCTGCTTCATATCCGTCATATTCAATAACAGGTATATTAAATCCTTCGATAATGGCCTTAATATGAGGAAGTGAGCTTAATAAATCTTCGGGTGTTTCTTGCCGGTTTGCTTTATAGTCTGCAAAATCAGTATGCCTTTCTGTAGGCGCATGGGTATCAAAACATACCGCAATATGTGTTGGGTTTTCTTTGCGTATAATTTCAAGCAGGGTGTTGGTAAAACCAAACTGCGCGTTGGTGTTAATACCCGTTGTTGTGATACGAGGTGTTCGAATTAGTGCATAATAGGCACGGTAAATTAATGCCAGCGCATCCAATAAAAATAGTTTTTTAGACATGTTGCTAAGATACCCAAAAAAAACGGCCACTTAACAAGTGGCCGGTCAAAATATTTATTTTAAACCATACTTATGTTTATAACGCTCGTATAATTGAAGCTGTTTATTGTCTAATGAAATCAAACGACCTTGAATAAAGGCTTGTGTTAATTGGTTGCCCCTCATATCCATAATATCACCTGTACTAATGATGATATTGGCATCTTTACCTGTTTCGATAGACCCAGTCATATTATCTATTCCCAAAACCTTCGCCGTATTTAATGTAATTGCAGAAAGCGCTTCTTCTTTCGTCAAACCATAGGTTGCTGCTGTCCCGGCATTAAAGCTTAGGTTGCGCTGTTTGGTATTATCAGACATATCGTTTAGTGCAAACAAGACTCCTGCTTTTTGTAATTGCGCAGGGGTTTTATAAGGTTGATCAATATCGTCATCTTCAGTAGCTGGAAGCGCATGTTCTTGATCTAAAATGACTGGAATTTTATTTTCAGCTAAAATGCCAGCAATTTGAAAGCTTTCAGACCCTCCCACGATAACTATATTAATACCAAATGTTTTTCCCAAATCAATTGCGATTAACATTTGTTTTACTTCGTTTGCACGAACATATAATTTAGTTTGTCCTTCAAAAAGCGAGCGCGCCGCTTCTAGTTTTAAATTATTGCTTGTGTGTATTTTTTCTTGACAATATGCTTTAGCATCCGTCAGGTATTTTTTAATGGTTTCTATTTTTTCAAATGCTGATTTAATTGCATCACCACCACCTGATTGACGCATAAACCCACCGCGACCGCCACGACGAGACATTAGAGATGGCATGCTAATATACATACCAGTGTTGGCCTTATATTCAGCGTCTTCATAATTCCACGCATCTAATTGTACCACGCTTGATCTACCTTCAATTAAATCACCAGATGGAGATATGTGTGCTAATAAAATACCATTAGATCGTAATACATTTATAATTTTAGAATCCGTGTTATATGAAACGATTGTGCGAATATCGGCATTGTTATCTCCTATTTCTAAAAAGTCATTACTTCCTCTAACACCACTACTAATTTCACGCAATCCTAATGATGAGCTTGGTAAAATTAATCCAGGATATACTTCTTTTCCAGTTGCATCAATTTCGGTAGCCCCTTTTGGTAAAGCAATGCCATTACCGACTGCTGTGATTTTTCCCTTTTCAAATAATATGGTGGCGTCGGATAATACGGTTCCATTTCCAACATGCACTGATGCATGAGTGATTGCCGTGATTCCCTTTTGTGGTAATACTGGATAAACCGTTTCTTGTGCGGATGCAGTAATAGCCAATAAAGAAATAGAAGCTATAAATAATTTTGAATATTTGTTTTGCATAAATTAATTATTTTGATTTTCATAAATGGTGGCCATATGATCTTCGTGTTCGTGATCACCACAGGTTAAAAGAATTTGAAAACTAGGTACCGCTCCACGCGTTGGCATACCCGATCTTTTATCACCTAACATTTTTTGTATCAACTTCGTTTTCTCGTTGGTTATTTTTTTACTCATTTCTGCATCTTTACTTCTATCAAAATAAACAATACCATCAACTATTGTGTTTTCAACTTTTGCATAAATGCTTAAAGGATGATCTGACCACAAGACGACATCTGCGTCTTTACCTGTTTTAATACTTCCTACTTTATCAGAAACATGAAGTGCTTTAGCAGGATTTAGGGTAACCATTTTCAAAGCCTCTTCCTCGCTCACGCCTCCATATTTTACAACTTTACCCGCTTCTTGATTTAAACGACGAGCCATTTCGGCGTCGTCAGAATTGATACAAACATTTAACCCCACTTTTTGCATAATTGCTGCATTATACGCAATTGCGTCTTGCACTTCTGTTTTATACATAAACCAATCTGAGAAGGTAGATACATTCGCTCCGTGCTTTTTCATTTTATCTGCCACCTTATAGCCTTCTAAAATATGTGTAAAGGTGTTAATAGTAAAGCCATATTTTTCAGCAATACGCATCGTATACGTAATTTCGGGTTGAACATAAGAGTGACAAGTAATAAAACGTTTTTTATTCATTATTTCAACAAGTGCGTCTAATTCTAAATCGTGACGAGCTGCAGGATTTGCTTTTAAAGTTTTTTGATAATCAACCGCTCTATCAAAAGCATCATTTAATACTTCTTCTACTCCCATTCTTGTATCTGGATAGCGATTGTTGCTTTGGCTAGTGGTGCGTTTTACGTTTTCACCTAACGCAAATTTTATAAAACCGTCAGCTCCTGCAAATTTTAAACCCTCGTCGGTTGCACCCCAGCGTAATTTAATTAACTGAGTTTGTCCACCAATCGTATTAGCAGAACCGTGTAAAATATGTGAGCTGGTAACACCGCCACTTAATTGACGATATATATTAATGTCCTCAGGATTTAAATTATCAGCAATGCGCACTTCAGAAGTTACCGATTGTCCACCTTCGTTAATCGACATGGCTGCTATATGAGAATGTTCGTCAATGATGCCCGCACTAAGGTGTTTACCTGTTCCATCTATCACTCTTGCTGTTGCGTCACTAATACCTTTTCCTATTTTACTAATTTTTCCTGCTTTAATTAATACATCAGTATTTTGTAAAATGCCCTCTTTTTCATTAGTCCACACAGTAGCGTTTTTAATTAAAATCGTTTCTTGTTTAGGTACAACTTCGTTTCCGTAACCAACAAAGGGGTATGTTATTTTTGAAATTATTCGAACGCTATCTATTGGCCGCTTATTTTCAGTTGAAGCTGTCAAGGCTCCGGTATATGAAGCAGTCCAAGTTGTTTTGTTACCCGCTCCATCACTACCCACACCAGACCAAGTATTTCCCGCTACAACGCCGCCCAGTCTTAGTTGTTCAGCACCTCTTCCTTTTTTAGTAGGAAAGCTTATTTTAATTAAAGATTCGCTTAGTGTAATTTTTGCTGTTAAAGTATCTGTTCCAATAATGGAAGCGGATAAATCTTTTTTAACTTCTAAATTATAATCTGTGGCGCTTCCGTTTTTATTAATAGATAATTTATATCTACCTGCTAGGTTTTGCCACTCCCCCTCGTTCACATCATACTTGTTTCCTTGTACCCAGTTTTCGATAATTTTTGAATTGCTAGAAAAGATTGGATCGGTGGTAATGATAAAGTTTGCCCATTTTCCAGTTTCAATAGATCCCACTTGATCATACACGCCTAATTGTGTTGCAGGGATTTTGGTTAAAGCTTCTAATGCTTTTGATTCGCTTAAACCATATTGTATCGCTTTTTTAACATTCGCTAAAAATTGTTTTGAATCCTTCATATCGCCCGATGTAATACTAAAAACAATATTTGCTTTTTCGAAGGTACTTAAATTCGTAGGAGCTAATTCCCAGTGTTTCATATCTGCTAATGATACAAATCTTGCATCAGTAGGATCTTCTACATCCATTGCAATCGGAAAATCAACACCTAATATAAATGACGCTTTTGTTTTAGCCATTTCGTCGATACGCTGATAACCATTATCACCACCTCTAATAATATATTGTACACCAAACTCATCTCCAACTCGATCTGCACGCACGGTATTCCACTTATCGTCGGTTGCAAAAATTTGTGGCATTGCTTGATTATTATTCCATGCTTCTAATGAAAGATTGGTACCCTCACCCACAGGCTTGGTTTGATACCATTTAGCATCTAAATAGGTTTGACGCAACACCGCAATACTTCCCATTAGACTACTTGGGTAAGATTGTGTTGAGGTTCCCCTATCAAATGAATATACCGATGCTGCTTTTGTTTTTAGAACGGCAGTATTATTATTTTCGGTTGCTAAACTTACGACTGCGCCCGTTCCACGCGCTAAACCATCTTTTAAATGTGTGAAGACGGCCCCAAAACCATTGGCTCTATATGTACTAGCTGTTGCTTCGTCATTTACAAAAACTTCGACAGCGTTAATTTCAGGTTTTATAGCTTGGTTCCAATTATAAGGACCCGGTTTGTTTGAAATAAACTGGCCAGGTGCTCCAAAATTAAATCCTCCTACCGCACGCCTTGTCGCTACAACTCCATAATCTGTAAATGGATCAATAAATGATGGGTAAATATATTTGCCTGCACAATCTATAACGATGGCTTCGGCGGGCACGGTGAGGTTGGCCCCAACTGCTACTATTTTACCCATTTTTATAATTAAAACACCTTTTTCAATTTTAGTGTTTTCATTTTGAATTATGGTTGCATTCGTAAATGCATATAATCCACTTCGAATGTCTCTAACTCCGTTAATTGGGAATGACTCTTGTGCATTTGTAATTATTAAGATACATGCAAAAACAAGAGTTGATAAAATACGCTTCATACGCAACTGTTTTTTGTTTAATCATCCTTAAAAGGATTTTAAAGCTACTAAAAACTAATCGTCAAAGCTTCAATAAAATGTTTTTTTTGATAAAGGGTAATTGAATATTACATACTATTACAATGTATACGTCTAGCGACCCATATGAACCATCAATATTTGAACATCACTAGGATTTACCCCACTTATTCTGCTTGCTTGACCCAGAGTGAGCGGTCTAATTTTTTTAAATTTTTGTAAGGCTTCGATAGAAATTGCTGATAATTTATCGTAATCAAAATTAGCGGGTATCGTTTTATTTTCAAGTGTTGCCATGCGCTCTACAATCTCTTTCTCTTTTTCAATATAGCGCTCGTATTTAATTTGAATTTCTGCCTGCTCTAAACACTCGGTATCAAATTCAACTAATTTTTCGGCAAGTAAAGTGTTGTTTGTCAAAATTTGTTGTAGGCTAATATTGGGTCGTAGCACAAGTTTTGATGCTTTTTGCTTTTCAGTTATATTGGCAGAATCAATGTCTGTTAAAAATTCATTGATGGTATCTGGTTCAATAGATTCAGTATTTAATATTGTTTTAATACCAGCTACTTGTTTTATTTTTTCTTCTACCCTGCGCATTCTTTCTTCCTTTGCTAATCCTAATTTATAACTCATTTCAGTTAGGCGCAGATCTGCATTATCTTGTCTTAATAAGGTTCTAAATTCGGCACGAGAAGTAAACATGCGATAAGGTTCCTCTGTTCCCTTGCTAATTAAATCATCAATCAAAACCCCAATATAAGCCTCGCTCCTTTGTAATATAAGCGGTGCTTGATTATTGATTTTTAAATGTGCATTGATTCCAGCCATAATTCCCTGGCAGGCAGCTTCTTCATAACCGGTAGTTCCATTTATTTGTCCTGCGAAATAAAGATTTTCTAGCGCTTTGGTTTCAAGCGTATAAGTAAGTTGGGTTGGTTGAAAATAATCATACTCAATCGCATATCCCGGTCTGAACATCCTAGCTTTTTCAAAACCAGGAACCATACGAAGAGCTTCGTATTGTACTTCTTCTGGTAAGCTTGTACTAAATCCATTTACATATATTTCTACTGTATTCCAACCCTCAGGCTCAACAAATAATTGATGCCTTTCTCTGTCAGCGAACCTGTTAATTTTATCTTCAATGCTTGGACAATATCTTGGACCTACACCACCAATACGACCCTGGTACATTGGACTACGATCAAAACCAGTCTTTAATATTTCATGAACCTTAGTATCAGTGTAGGTGATATGACAAGAGCGCTGATCTTCTGGTTTTACCTTGGCGGTATTTAAATAGGAGAATCCCACTACCTCATCATCTCCTTTTTGCTCCTCCATTTTACTATAGTCAAGACTACGGCCATCCACCCTTGGCGGTGTACCTGTTTTTAATCGATCTGCCTCTAATCCAAAGGACACCAATTGTTCGGTGATTCCAGTAGATGCTTTTTCGGCCACCCTTCCCCCGCCTATTTGTTTTTCCCCTATATGTATAATTCCATTTAGGAATGTTCCACTAGTAATAACGACCGCATCTGATTCAATTTTGTGTCCTAGGCTTGTGATAACACCACAAGCTTTATTATTCTTAATGATCAATTCTTGTACTGAATCCTGATAAAAATCCACATTGGGTGTGTTTTCTAGCATTTCCCTCCACTTTGTAGCAAATAGCATACGGTCATTTTGTGCTCTAGGACTCCACATTGCGGGACCCTTACTTTTATTAAGCATTCTAAATTGAATGGTACTTAAGTCGCTTACAATTCCGCTATAACCTCCAAGTGCGTCAATCTCCCTAACTATTTGACCCTTAGCAATGCCACCCATAGCGGGGTTACAACTCATTTGGGCAATGGTTTGCATATTCATGGTCACCAATAGAACCTTGGAGCCCATATTGGCTGCTGCCGCCGCCGCCTCACAGCCCGCATGGCCAGCACCAACTACTATGACATTGTATTTTGGAAACATATAAGTTTGCAAAGATAAGCCTGTATTGAATACCAAGCAATTCAATTAATGGTAAAAAAGTAGGAATACACCGAGATGTTCCACATGGAACCTTTTAGATTTGTTAATTTATAAATTTGGCCAAATGTTCCACATGGAACAGTTATGAAGGACGATCGGAGCTAGGAGCTGTATTTTAGATAAGATTTTAACCATTTATTCTCCTGAGCATGCATTTCTTTGGCATCGGCCGGCTTTTTATCCTTAAAACCACAAAAATGGAGGGCACCATGAAAAATTACCCTAAGTAATTCTTCAGTGAAGGCAGTTTGATGGGTTTTTGAGTTGTCCTTCACCCGGTCTACACTTATATAAACTTCACCAATGAAGGCATCCTTGGTTTCTGATAGATCAAAACTTATAATATCTGTGTAATAATCGTGTTTTAGGTAAGACTTATTAATATCCAATAAATATTGATCCGAGCAAAAAACGTATTGCAATGATTGTACCTGTATACCATGCTTCTTAAATTGCTTTTCAATGAAGGTCCTTAGCGCCACTCGATTACCCAGTGTTGCGTTTTTATCCACTTTATTAAAAGAGATGGTTGTACTCATAATAGATTGTTATTCAATGCTCCAAATTTCGTAACTATTTCTGTAATCCAAGAACTATCTTTGTATTATTATTATGAGGAAACTATCTGAATTAAAAATGGGGGAGTCCGGAATTATTCATTCTTTTGAAAACGATGATATCTTTTTGAAGTTAATGGAAATGGGTTGCATACCTGGAGAGTTAATCACGGTGGAGCAAATTGCACCACTCGGTGATCCTATTTCAATTTCAGTAGCAGGTTATTTACTCAGCTTAAGAATGAATGAAGCAGATAGTATTTTCATTGCTCCTAAATCTGCATAAACAATTGATAATCAACTAATTACTAAAATGAAGATAGGTTTGTTTTTTGGTTCATTTAACCCCATACATAACGGCCACCTGATGGTTGCGAGTTTTGTAGCCAATCATTCAGACCTGAAACAAGTATGGTTAGTTGTGTCTCCTCAAAATCCACTTAAGCCGAAAGGAAGTTTATTAAACGAATATGACCGCCTACATTTAGCGAAATTAGCCATAGAAGATGATACACAATTAAAAGTATCAGATATTGAATTCTCTCTACCCAAACCTTCTTATACTATTGACACGCTTACTTATTTACAAGAAAAATATCCGCAACATGAATTTTCGGTGATCATGGGAGCAGATAGTTTTCAAAATTTACCCAAGTGGAAAAACTTTGAAGCACTTGTAAAAAATTATAAGTTCATAGTATATCGTCGTGATGGTTTTGACATCACCAATGATTATGGTGCAAGCGTTATTATATTAGATGCTCCTTTATTAAAATTATCTGCAACACTAATTAGAAATAATAGAAAAGATGGAATTACCATTCGTTATTTAGTGCCAGAAAAAGTGCGAGAAGAAATTGAGAAAAGCAATTACTTTAAAGAAGAAGGCGCTTAAAAAATAAAAAGGCCCTTAAATTTTATTAAGGGCCTTTTTATTTATCTGTTCATGCTGGCAAGGAATTCTTCGTTATCCTTGGTGCCTCGCATTCTTTTTAATAATTCATTCATCGCCTCGTCGTTATTCATATCATTGATAAATAATCTAAGAATATTCATTCTTCCTAAAACTTCTTTATCTAATAATAAATCATCACGACGTGTGCTAGATCCAACTAAATCTATCGCAGGGAAAATACGTTTATTTGCTAAACGACGATCCAATACTAATTCCATATTACCTGTTCCCTTAAATTCTTCAAAAATAACCTCGTCCATTTTTGATCCAGTTTCAATTAATGCGGTAGCTAGTATAGTAAGCGATCCTCCATTTTCAATTTTACGCGCTGCGCCAAAAAATTGTTTTGGACGAAGTAGGGCAGTGGCTTCCACTCCACCAGATAATACCTTACCAGAACTTGGTGCTACTGTATTGTGTGCACGTGCTAAACGTGTAATAGAATCTAATAAAATAACCACATCGTGACCACACTCTACCAAGCGTTTTGCTTTTTGTAAAGCTACCGACGAAACCTTAACATGTTTTTCAGCTGGTTCGTCAAAAGTACTCGCGATCACCTCACCCTTTACTGAGCGCTCTACATCGGTTACCTCCTCTGGTCTTTCATCTATTAATAAAATAATCAAATAACATTCTGGATGATTTGCTGCAATAGCGTTGGCCACTTCCTTTAACAACATGGTTTTACCCACTTTAGGTTGCGCAACAATCAATCCTCTTTGTCCTTTACCAATTGGCGTAAATAAATCCATAATACGCGTGCTATAATTACTAGCCGATGTATATAAATTTAATTTTTGATAAGGAAAAATAGGCGTTAGATAATCAAAAGGAATACGATCGCGAATTTCATCTGGATTTTTTCCATTGACCTGATGCACTTTTGTTAATGCAAAATATTTTTCACCCTCACGCGGAACGCGAACTGTTCCATGTACCGTATCACCCACCTTTAATCCAAATAATTTTATTTGAGAGGGGGAAACATATACATCATCAGGGGAAGATAAATAATTGTAATCGGAGGATCTAAGAAAGCCAAAGTTATCTGGCATAATTTCCAAAACACCCTCAGATTCTATCACGCCATCAAACTCCACATTAAAAACGGGTTCTTTTTTAGGTTGTGGGTAGCGTTGTGCAGGATGCGTTGGACCATTTGGTGCATTATTTGGAGCAGCGCCATTTGGGTTAGTCGGTTCGCCCTGTCCTGTTTGATTTGAATTGTTGGCAGGTGCTGCTGGCTGATTTTCGGCACCCGCGCTAGCACTACTTTCGTCCCCAAATAATGCTTGAGCAATTTTGGAGGCCTTGTCATCTTCAGAATTGTTATTGACTGGCTCTACTTTTTTGACTGGGATTGCTTTTTTAAGAGCAGGTTTCTTTTCAGAAGAGGCAGCCGAAGTCGCTTTTTTGGCTGGGGCAGCCGCAATAGGCTTACGTCCCCTTTTTGGTTTGTCGTCTTTTTCTTGCACTGTGTAACTATGGTTTATTTAAAAATCGAATCAAGAGATAGCTTAATTTGAGAACTTTTTTGAAATGTCGGTCGGTATAATATGAGACCGAAAATTGAATAAGGGAAATTTGGGTAGCAAGCCATCAACATTAAATGAATCCATTGGCTCTTTGCTACTGCAATGTTAAGCAGATTTTTAACAAAAAAACAATTTTTTATGGCTTTTTATGTCTAAAACGGGCTGTTTGGCCATTGAAACGGATTATCTTTGGCATTCGAAAACACAAATATGTTCAATCAACGAATTAAAGTAAAGCAATTGTTATCGGGTACCGCAACGGGTACCGAAGTCGTGGTCATGGGATGGGTGCGTACTTTTAGAAATAATCAATTTATAGCACTTAACGACGGTAGCACTAATGCTAATATTCAAATCGTTGCCTCCTTGGGTGAATTTGATGAAGCCATTTTAAAACGAATTACCACGGGTGCCTCTTTAAAAGTAAATGGCACTGTGGTTGAAAGTTTAGGCAAGGGACAAAGCGTTGAGGTAAAGGCGAGCAAGATTGAAATTTTAGGCGACAGTGATGCAGAAAAATTTCCATTACAACCTAAAAAACATTCATTAGAATTTTTAAGAGAGAAAGCGCATTTGCGTTTTCGTACCAATACATTTGGATCGGTTTTTAGAATAAGACATTCACTAGCCTTTGCAGTTCATCAATTTTACAACGATCGTGGTTTCGTCTATTTACACACACCTATTATTACTAGTTCTGATGCAGAAGGTGCAGGTGAAATGTTTAGAGTAACCACACTTCCACTTGAAGGGGCCCCTAAAAATGAAAAAGGAGAAATAGATTATACACAAGATTTTTTTGGCAAGGGAACCAACTTAACCGTGAGTGGTCAATTAGAAGGAGAGCTAGGCGCCATGGCGTTTTCAGAGATCTACACTTTTGGTCCCACCTTTCGTGCGGAGAATTCAAACACGACACGACACTTAGCAGAATTTTGGATGATAGAACCAGAAATGGCTTTTCATGATATTGAAGACAATATGAATCTTGCCGAAGATTTTATAAAATATTTAATAAACTATGTACTAAAAAACAATGCCGATGATATTGATTTTTTAGATGCAAGATTAGCAGAAGAGGAAAAACAATTGCCCACTGAAAAAAGAAGTGGCTTTGGGTTAAAAGAAAAATTAGAAATTGTATTAAGTAATAATTTTGAACGTATTACCTATACCGAGGCAATTGATATTTTATTAAATAGCCCTCACTATAAGAAAAAGAAATTCCAATATGAAGTAAAGTGGGGTATTGATTTGCAAAGTGAACACGAAAGATATTTAGTAGAACAACATTTTAAAAAGCCGGTGATTGTAACAGGATATCCAGCTGCCATAAAAGCATTTTATATGCGCATGAACGATGGCTGTGAGCCAGGTAGAGAAACTGTAGCGGCCATGGATATACTAGCGCCGGGTATTGGAGAGATTGTGGGAGGATCACAAAGAGAGGAGCGACTAGATAAATTAGAGGCAAGAATGAAAGCCATGCACATACCATTAGAGGAGATGAGCTACTACCTTGATACTAGAAGATTTGGGACGGTGCCTCATGCCGGCTTTGGTTTAGGCTTTGAAAGAATGATACTGTTTGTCACGGGAATGACCAATATAAGGGATGTGATTCCTTTTGCGAGAACCCCCAAAAACTGTGAGTACTAATATATTAGCTATTATCTAGGTGCGGTTTTTTGAATTATAAGATTCCCTACCTATATTTGCGACCCGATCGTTGAAAAACGAAGGGATGGATGAAAAACCCAATGGCGCTGTAGCTCAGTTGGTAGAGCAAAGGACTGAAAATCCTTGTGTCCCCGGTTCGAGCCCGGGTGGTGCCACAAGCCCTCAACGAAAGTTGGGGGCTTTTTAGTTTAGATAATTCCCAGGTTTAAAAAATTAAACTTTTAACCAACTTATAATTTTAACATCGACCAGTTGCTGTTAGATGTTTTCTAAATATCTAAAACATTGTTTAAATTTAGATAACCCCAATTCATCTAAAAGCATATTCCATGCAAAAGCCCAATCATAATGTATCAAGACTACAGTTTTTAAAAGACACTAGCATCATTGCAACAGGACTGACTTTTTTCCCAGGTTTAATAAACGCAAGGTTAAGCTCAACAAATATTGGCGCTCAATTATTAAATGGAAAAGGATTAGCGGTTGTCATTATTATTCCACAACAAGCTAAAGCAATTGAAAAACAGGCTGCAAAAGAATTACAGCATTATTTATTAACGATAATAGGATCTAATGTTGAAATAGCAGAGGAATCCGAATCGAAAAACAAATCGGCCATTTATTTAGGTCAAACTCGCTTTGCAAAATTAAAAAATATTGATATTAGTCAATTAGAAGAGGATGGATATATAAGTAAAATACAGGATAATCAATTGATACTAGTGGGTGGCAAAAAAGCAGGAATTTTATATGCGGTATATGATTTATTAGATGAAATAGGTTTTAAAAGATTTGGCGCAGAAGAAACTTTTATACCGAAAATCTCCATTTCAAAAATTCCCCAAAAAGAAAAAGTATTTAATCCTAAAATAAAATACCGCACTACTTCTTATAGTCAAATGGCCCCACAAGATTATTCAGACTGGCACAAACTATCCACAAGAGATGAATGGGGTTTATTTGTACATACCTTGGATACACTAGTGCCATCTAAGCAATACGGTAAAACAAATCCAGAATATTATTCTTTGATTGATGGAGTGCGAAGGCCCGGCACCCAATTATGTTTATCTAATCCTGAAGTGCTTCAAGTATTAATAGCTAATTTAAAAAATAAAATAGAACTAAAACCCAATGCAACTTATTGGTCGGTGAGTCAAGATGATAATGATCGTTATTGCGCATGCGGTGATTGTAAGGCCCTCAATGAAAAATATGGTGGCGTTCCAAGTGGTTCCATAATTTGGTTTGTAAATAAAGTGGCGAAAGCATTTCCGGATAAAATAATTTCAACACTTGCTTATTGGTATTCTAGAAAAGCTCCTAAAAATATTCAGATTGAATCCAATGTCAATATTATGTTATGTAATATTGAAAGCTCAAGAGAAGCACCCGTTTTTGTTACGGATAAAGCTTTTTCGAACGACCTTACCAATTGGGGCGCTCTATCAAAAGATATTTTAATATGGGATTACAATATTCAGTTTACCAATTTTGTATCTCCCTTCCCTAATTTATATACAATCAAACCCAATATTAAATTTTATACTGAAAATAATGTGAGGGGTTTGTTTATGCAAGCCAATAATGAACCTGCAGCAGAAATGGCTTTGCTACGATCTTATTTAATTTCTAAACTCATGTGGCAACCCGATGCAGATGAGAGCGAATTAATGAACGAATTTTTAACTGGCTATTTTGGCACTGCAGGTACATTTATTAGAAAGTATATTGATCGTATGCAAGAAGCTTTAAGGGCGAGTGGGATGAAATTGAGCATCTTTGGCGATCCCATTCACGCCAAGAATACTTATTTATCGGCAACCATGATGCCTGTCTATCATTCCTTATTTGATCAAGCTGAAAATGCAGTTGCTGATAATTCAAATTTACTTCAACGCGTGCAAACAGCTCGTTTACCCTTAATGTATGCAGCCATTCAAATTGGGCGAACTGAAATAGATACAGAAAGAAGTATGTTTTTCAAAAAAGAAAATGGAACAGTGGCCGTTAAACCTGAAATGAAAATATTAGTGGATCGTTTTGTAAATAGATGCCAACGTGAAAAAATAAAATTATTAAGAGAGCGAAGTGGTACACCTGAACATTATTTAAATGCCTATCATCGCATCATTAATAATATGGATGAAATTGAAAATGCAGTTGCATACAAAAAGACAATTATACCTATTACACAGGCGGCCCCTAAATCCAAGCCTGTACAAGCTTTAACCGATGGTGTTTTTGCTTCTTATGAATCATGGCAAGAACCAGATCAAAATTGGGTATACTATACAGGATCTCATATGGAATTCATTTTAGATTTAGGTAAAGTAAATAAGATTAACACGATTAATATGGATTTTTTAAATCCACAGGCGCAACCTGATTGGCATTTGTTTTCCCTACCAAAATATGTAAGTTATTCACTTTCGTCCGATGGTATTCAATACACTGAACCTATCAAGGTAATGAATCCTAACAATCCGAATCCCATTGAAAATCCTGATGTGAAATTGATTTCATTTTTCTCCTTTAAAAAAGATTTTGATTTAGAAACCAATGCAAGATTTATCAAAGTGCACGCAGAAAGTTTATTAAAAACACCATCCTGGCATATTCGCTCTGGCTCACCTATTTCTATTTACTGTGATCAGATAGTAATAAAATAAGAAACAATAAAGTCGAATCATTGTAAAAGCAAATATTCTTATCGATATAAATTTGTACTTTTAAAATCAATTAACACTGATGTATTATGAAAAGAAGAAATTTTATTGGTTTAAGTAGCACACTTGGATTGATGGCGGGCGCGATACCTGGTATAGCGCTTGGTGAATCTAATACAGCAGATGAAAAATTGAAACGATATCAAAACGGCGCAAGTCCTTGGCCTATTTCATTGGATACGGCTACCATTAGACCCGCCTCACTTAAGGATAAGGTAAAAATTGCTGCAGCAGCGGGTTATGATGGCCTTGAACCCTGGGATAGCGAATTAGAAGAATTTGAAAAAAACGGTGGCAACTTAAAAGAACTTGGTGCAGAGATAAAAAAATTAGGTTTAAAAGTGCCAAGTGTGATTGGTCTTTGGAATGCAATTCCTGCAACCATGGCTGAATTTGAAATTTCACTTAAGGAAACACGTCGTCGTATGCGTATGGCCCATGATATAGGTGCAGAACATATTCAAACCATTCCCAATTCCCTTCCCGAAAATTATAATCAAAAATGGGTGGCAGATAGATATCGTGATATTATAGAAATTGGAATGAAAGAATTTAATATTAAACCGGCTTTGGTTTTCGTTAAATATTTTACCATCAAAACCCTGGGTCAAGCTACTGGTATTGCCATGGATGCCAATCATCCCAACGCAACCGTAATTCCAGATGTATATCATATGTATATTAGTGATGGAGGATTTGAAGGTTTAAAAATGTTAAAAGGAGATGCCATCGCTATTTTTCAATTCAATGATGCTCCATCCTCGCCCGCCTTTAATGATTTAAGAGATGAACATCGTGTTTATCCAGGAGATGGAATATTGCCTTTGACTTCGATTTTTAAAGATTTAAAAGCAACAGGGTATAAAGGATTTATTTCACTTGAATTATATAATCCTAATTATTATAAACAAGATCTTTTGCAAGTAGCCAAAACAGGACTTCGCAAAACATTAGAAGTGCTTAAAAAAGCAGGCGTATAATACTTATGTCAATATATCGTTGATCACATTACCTGAAACATCTGTTAATCGGAATCGCCTTCCTTGATATTTATAAACGAGTTGTTCGTGATTAAGCCCCATGATATGTAAAAGGGTTGCTTGAAAATCATGCACATGAACAGGATTTTTAATAATGTTATAGCTAAAATCATCCGTTTGTCCGTAAGTGATTCCAGGCTTCACCCCCGCACCTGCCATCCACATCGTAAAACAACGTGGATGATGGTCTCTTCCGTAATTTTCTTTTTCTAATTTTCCTTGAGAATAAACGGTTCTGCCAAACTCACCACCCCATATTACGAGTGTGTCATCTAACATGCCTCTTCTTTTTAAATCCATGATTAAAGCAGCTGAAGCTTGATCGGTTTGTTTGCATTGTTGCTTCATACCTTGTGGCAAGGATCCATGATGATCCCATCCTTGGTGGTACAGCTGTACAAATCGTACATCTTTTTCTAATAATTTTCGAGCTAAAATACAATTAGCTGCAAAAGTGCCTTTTTCTCTACTGTCTGGTCCATACAATTCAAAAATTTCATCCGATTCGGTAGAGGTATCCATCACATCGGGCACAGAGGTTTGCATTCTAAAGGCAAGTTCATATTGTGACATACGCGCATCCACTTCTGGATCACCCCATACATCATTTTGTAAATTATTTAATTCAGATAAATATTGTAACATTTCTTTTCTGTCTTTTCCATCATATCCTTCTGGATTATTTAAAAATAAAACAGGATCATTCCCTGCTCTAAATTGTACCCCTTGATGTTGTGATGGTAAAAATCCATTTCCCCATAATCTTGCATACAAGGGCTGATCCCTTGATGCGTTTTTTGAAACCAATACAATGAATGCTGGTAAATTTTTATTTTCAGATCCTAGTCCATAACTAAGCCATGAACCAATGGATGGTCGACCAGGGAGTTGATGTCCAGTTTGAAAAAAAGTAAGCGCAGGGTCATGATTAATTTGTTCAGTAAACATGGATTTAATAATACATAACTCATCCACTACTTGGGCGGTGTAAGGAAGCAAATCACTTACCCATGTATTGGATTTCCCATATTGTTTAAATTCAGAAAAAGAAGGCGCAATGGGCAACAGCGCTTGACTTGCACTCATCCCTGTTAATCTTTGTCCGTTTCGAACCGATTCAGGTAGCCCCTGTCCTTGCATCATAGCTAGGCCTGGTTTATAATCAAATGTTTCAAATTGTGAAGGCCCCCCACTCATAAATAAATAAACAACTCGTTTTGCTTTAGGTGCGATGGTGGGTAAGGATTCTAAAATTTGTTGTTCAAATGATTTAGTTGAAATGCTGCTGCTTAAAAGTGTTCCTAATGCCATTGCGCCTAAACCGCCTGCCGTACTTTTTAAAAAATTTCTGCGCTCTAATTTTTTATTAATAGCGTCAAATTCTTGCGTATATATTTTAAAATCTTTTTCCATAAAATTATCTTTTAGTAATGGTTGCATCCGAATTCAAAATGGTACTAGCCACTACAGTGTTTGCTGCCACCCAACAAGGATCTAATGATTTATTAATTTTATACAATCCAGTATTTAACCAGCCCTTTGTTTTATTGGGGTTGACTTTAAATTTATTGTATTCAATTTGTTGCAAGTTGGTTAACAAAGCAATTTCTTTTATTGTTGGTGTGATACCGGTGAGTTGTCGATAGGCTGTTGTGATGGCGCTAGTTGTATTAGATTGCTGCGTCATTGTTTCGCCCATTACTTTTGCTGCTTCAATAAAAGTGGGATCATTTAAAGTGACCAATGCTTGTAAGGGTGTATTGGTAGATTGTCTGCGTACCACACAGGAGGCCCTTGATGGACCATCAAAATTAGCCAGGGTTGGATTGGGCACGGTTCTTTTTAAAACAATATAAAGGCTTCTTCTATAAATAGCATCGGTAGTATCTTGAACATAATTGGTATTATTAATTTCCCAAAGGCCTTCGGGTTGATAAGGATAGATGCTTTTACCCCCTAGTTTTTTATTTAACAAGCCGCTTGCCATTAAAGCATTGTCACGAATCATTTCCGATGTCAATCTATTAGCAGGGCCTCTTGCTAATAATCTGTTTTCAGGATCTTTTTCCTTTAATGCGGCGCTCGCTTTGGAATCTTGTTGATAGGTGGCTGACATGACGATGCGTTTATTCAATTTTTTTATATCCCATCCGCTATCTCTCATCTCGATCGCTAACCAATCTAGTAAATCTAAGTGACTAGGCATTTCACCTTGATTTCCAAAATCCTCTGCAGTTTTAACCAAACCGGTTCCGAAAAAATTTTGCCATAAATGATTCACCACTACTCTTGCTGTTAAAGGATGACGAGGGTCCGTAAGCCATTGTGCTAATCCATATCTATTTTTGGGATATTGACCAGAGAAGGGAAGTATTTTTTCAGGTGTATTGGGGAACACTTCCTTACGAGGCGCATCATACTGACCTCTATTTAATAAAAAAGTTTTTTTAGGTTTCGCCATTTCTTGCATGACCATTAATTCTTTGATATGCTCTGTTGAATCTGAAAATATTTTTCTTTGTAATTGTAAAGCTTCTTTTGCTGATATAATTTTAGGATCAATTACCGAAGTATAATAATCTTTTAAAATTTCAATTTCATCAGCACTTAACTGATTGTTTGCTTTTTGTGTAATCAAATTCCAGCTTGCTTTATTTGCTAATATTTTTATTTCAAAGGGAGTGAGTAGTCTATTGTATACTGTAATGTCATCGATCTTGCCGCTTTTAAAACCAAAGCCTCGATACCAACCACCAATTTGTAATGCGGGTTCATCCTTGGAGAAAAATATAATGTCTTTATATAGTTGATCTATCAACGTTTCCATCGGAACAATATTCCCATCAATCAAAAGTTGAAAGCCTTTGGCAGTAGACGATCCGTCATAGGTCATGGCAAGATGAATCCATTGATTTCTAGGAACATCTGTTAATGATACTTTTGTAATCGCATTAGACGGCGCGGTGTGCGCCATGGTCATTTCTAATTTATTGTTTTTCAAGTATACATTATATCCCTTATAATTATATAATCGCTCCGCATTGCTTTTGTGAAACAGTACGCCCTCTTTCATTTCCTTAGGAATGTATAACCAAAGTCCAATAGTGAAGGGGTCTGAATTGCGAAACACGCCCACTTCTTTTAAATCTAAGTAAGTATCTCCATTTAAAACCAAGGCTTGTCCATTGTTATTTTTTTCAAAAACGAGCTGCTCCATTTTATTATCCCAATCGCGTCTTAATATGGCTGCTTTACTTTTATTGATTTCGTTTTTTAAAGAATCCTCAAATGTATAATAGCCTTGTAAATGATCAATAGGGATTCCTTTACTAGGAATGGATTTATATTTTTCTTGTTGTATCCAATCATTAAAGTTACTTGCCGAATGGGTATATGCGGACTGTAATTGTGATTCCTTTTCTTTGATTAAGGTTTTAATGTATTGTATTGTTTTTTCTTCCTCTTGGGTAGGAAGCATTAATGTAGGTGTGGGCATATCGTCGTTCCAGGATATTTGACCTGACTCCAAAACATTATTAAAGAAACTATATAGTTGATAATAATTTTCCTGTGATACCGGATCATACTTATGATCATGGCATCTAGCACATCCAACCGAAATGGATAAAAAAGCTTCACCAAATGTATTGGTTCGATCCATGACATATTCTGTTTGAAACTCTTGCTCTATAATACCACCTTCCATATTTTGAGGATGGTTTCTGTTAAATGCCGTTGCAATGATCATGTCCTTGGTTGGAGAGGGCATCAAATCGCCCGCTAATTGATATTGTATAAAGTCTTTGTAAGACAGGTTTTCATTAAAAGCTTTTATCACCCAATCTCTATACAGTGACATATCTCTTGTTCGATCCACGGTATAGCCGTAAGAGTCTGCAAAACGAGCTAAGTCCAACCACTGCGTCGCCATTTTTTCCCCATAATGAGGTGAGTTTAGTAATCGGTCCACTTGTTTTTCATATGCATTGGGACTTTTATCATTTAAAAAGTCGTCTATTTCTTGAATCGTGGGTGGGAGACCTGTTAAATCCAAGGAAACACGCCTTAATAAAATCTCTCTTGATGCGGTGGGGCTAGGTTGTAATCCCTCCTGCTGTAATCGACTTATGACAAATTGATCAATAGGGTTATTTACCTGATAATTAAAAATTTCGGGGATGGCCTTTTTTTGTGGAGCTACAAATGCCCAGTGAGGTTTATATACGGCACCCATTTCAATCCACTTAATTAGTATTGCTTTTTCCCTTGCACTTAAACTTAAATGTGACTTAGGGTCTGGCATTAAATAAGATGAATCCTTTGAAATGATACGAAAGTATAATTCACTTTTATTAATATTACCAGGGTATATAGCCACTTTACCTGGACTTTCTGGTAAGGGGGCGTATGCCGATTCTGCTATATCTAATCTGAGTCCTGCTTTTTGTTTTGCCTTATCGGGCCCATGACAAGAAAAACATTTATCTGATAAAATAGGTTTTACATGTTCATTATAATCAATCACCGAAGGCAATTTTAGATACTCTTTATTTATATCTTCAGGAAGTTTGGGCATAGTAGTGAATGCAAAAAACAATCCCACCATTCCTATTAATAAATAATACTTTTTCATTTTTTTTGAAATTTAAAATTTCCTATTTCAACTTTAACATCAGGTCTTTCTTTTTTAAATTGCGCAACGCCACTGGCCGTTACCTTTGTTTTCCATAAATAAAGTACCGATAATTTTTTAAAAGAAGCCAATTGTTTTAATCCCTCATCCGAAATATTAGTTCCATACAAGTTAAGTTGTTCTAATTCAGGTAATTGCTTTAAATACACAATGCATTCATTTGTAATCGCAGTGTTTTCTAAATTCAATCTTCTCATTTTTTTCAAATTCACCAACATTTTAAAATCATTATCTTTAATGGGCAGGTTGGTTAATTTTAATATCACTAGTTGCTTTTCAATTTTTTGCAATTCCAATAAAGCCGCATTATTAAATGGAATAACATTGACAAAATTAGCCATTACAAAGGGTGCGGTTTCCGATAAGTTTGATAAAATAATATTTTGTTGTTTAAAAGATGCTATCGTTGCAACACTTATGGCTGCTGTATTGTCCGGCTGCGGGTCCGATATTTTATTTGTAATAACAGGAACAATAGTATCCACTTTTTTGGTAACAATTATTTTAGTAGGCACTAGTTTAATGGGTGTCACTGTTGCAGATAGTGTATCCGTTTGATCCTCAAAAGAAGCTCCTGTTTTTATCCATTCTTGTATGATGGTTATTTCATTTTCACTTAATTGATGTTTCCCTTTTGGCGGCATATGTTTTTCGTCTTCTAATGGCAATATTAAATTAGCATAAAGTGGACTTTTTAAAATATTACCCGCCATTAATATTAATCCTGTTTTTCCACCCTTTTTTATAAAAGCTTCACTATCTAATCGCAATAAGTTTTTTTGTTTTAATGCAGAGTGACAATTATAACATCTCAATTTCAAGATGGGCATAATATCATCTTGGTATTTATTATGTTTTACTATTTTAATCGAGTCTTTCCCGTTGGTAATAATTTGGGTTATTTTTTTCGTTTCTTTTTTTATACTGTCTTGTTCAACCAATGTCTCTTTTTTATCAGATCCCCACAAATAATTTTCACCGTGTGTGAGGGTGGCACCAAAATGTCCTGTAAGTATTAATAAAATGACAAGTAGGATTGCACCTATTTTTTTGTTTTGCTTTATAAAATACAGAAGCCCTCCAGTCAAGGAGGTTGCGATGCCTGTCCATTGGTGTTTAAAGATTAACGCGGCATCATATTCCCCGGAATTAGACAATAACCATCCTGCAATACATGCAATAACAGCACCGATGCTACCTAATATAAAAGCTAAAGAAATAGGCGTCTTTAAATCGGTCCCGCTGTAATGTTCGTATAGCATCATGAATACACCTATAAACAAAATACCAATAGGCAAATGCACAAGAACGGGATGTAAGTGACCGATGAATTCAATCATATGAAAATGAATCAAAATAAATAGTATGCAAGCTTACAGCAAATTAACCATTAATTAGAAAGCATCAAAATTTAATAGGCAAAACCCTTTTGATTAAATGGAGTTCATTGTTTAATTAATATTTAGTAAATTGAAGTATCAATATTCACACCTAAACCGATCTTATGAAACCATTTTTATTAACCTTACTTGTTTTTATTATTATTGGATGTAATCAACTTCAATTCTCTAATCAAACAGGAGTGGCCGGCTTGCCTTATTTAGATGAATCCGAAACAAGATCTATCTCGGCAGAAAATAGAACAGGTGAAAGAGGAGTAGGTGGTATGGCAATTCCAGATCCATTGGAACCCTTTCCTGCTGCTTCAGCAAGAGCTGCTGATAGCTTGGGTCAAGGATGGAAAGTGAAACCATTTTTACGTGTCAATGCTGGCGAAACAGTAACACTTATGGATGTAGATGGATCGGGTGTTATACAACATATATGGATGGTCGAAGGTTTAAGTCGTGCAAATATTATAAGAATCTATTGGGATAATGAAACCGAACCGTCGGTTGAAGTACCTGCACCCGATTTTTTTGCAGTGGGTCATGAAAAATTTGCAAGGGTGAATTCGCAGGTCATTATTGACAATCCAGAGAATGCCCTCAACTCTTATTGGTCAATGCCTTTTAAGCATCATGCTAAAATAACTTTTACAAATGATAGCAAAAATGATTTACACTTACTTGCCTATCAAATTACGTATGCATTAAAACCTTTACCTAAAAATACAAGTTACTTTCATGCACAATGGCGAAGAGCCAACTCAAGTGTTCAAAACCCTTATGTCATATTAGATAATGTAAAAGGGAAAGGCCGCTATGTGGGTACATTTTTAGCATGGACGCAACTCACTTCTAGGGGTTGGTTTGGCGAAGGAGAAGTAAAATTTTATAAAGATGAAGACACACAATATCCTACGATTTGCGGAACAGGTACAGAAGATTATTTTTTAGGAAGTTATGGATTTCCGCAGTCTTATACTACTGCATACGCTGGAACTACATTGCCTTTCAAAGACAGTGATAGCCTTCCCAACTACTGGAGTTTATATCGTTGGCATATTCAAGATCCTATCACCTTTAATTCAAAATTAAAAGTGACAATACAATCATTGGGATGGAATGATAAGGGAAAATATCGCTTATTAAATGATGATATTGCATCGGTCGCCTATTGGTATCAAACAGAACCACATAATCCATTTCCTCCGATGTTGCCATTAGACAAAAGAGCACCTATAAAACACTAAGCTGCTAATAATTCTTTTTTAAATTTAGCGTACTCTTTTTTTGAATTTTTTATAAATTCAACTTCGGAATCTGCATGTAGAAACTGGTAGGATACTCTTTTTTTATCTGAACTTGGTATCTTAATATGTTTAGGATAAAATTCAATTGAAAATTTCATTAAATCAACAATGATATTTATGGTACTAATCCCTTTATCGGTAAGGGTGTATAAAAATACTTTTTTATTAGTGGGATGACTTCTTTTTTCAATCAAACCATCTGCTGCTAATGATTTTAAACGATCTGCTAATACGCGAGTCGCAATTTTTTCAGGAATATCTAACAACTCTCCATAAGTATGTTTTTTATGGAAAAGCATATTTCTTATAATTAATAATGACCATTTATCACCAACAATATCAACCGCCGTGGCAATGGCACATATAGATCTGAATTTAGTTTTTCTCATAAAATATTAATTTATATAAGTTAATTTTCAACAAGCAAATTTAAACAATTTAGTTCTAATGCCTGTAGTTCTCATCTTTTATTTTAAAAGCAAAAATAAAAAAGCATTAGATTTTTATCTAGAAACAAAAAAACATGATGAATGTCATTTCTTTCTTTACACCTAATTAGGGTAGTTAATTTTTATTGAATATGATTTTCAATAAGTTATTGGCCCATTTTTAATATCAATACCAAGTACCCCTTAAGAGTTTGACATGCCCCTTTGCTTGGATATGACCACTCAAAAGCACAATAATAAAAAATTTTGGTTTAATTTTAAACTAAATCCAAAATGAAAAAAATAAACCTTCTTCTAATTCCGCTTCTGTTTTTATCCAATCTCCTTTTTGCGCAGGATAAAAAAGTGCCCGTTTTTGTATCTGGAAACGATGCTTATAAAAGCTATCGTATCCCAGCTATCATAAAAGCACCCAATAATGATTTGTTGGCTTTTTGTGAAGGGCGGGTAAATTCATCAAGTGATTTTGGAAATATAGATATCGTCATGAAACGCAGTAATGACAATGGAAAAACATGGTCGCCTATTTTTATTGTGGCGAATTATGACTCCTTGCAAGCCGGTAATCCAGCACCAGTAGTAGATTTGACCGATCCTAAATTTCCCAAAGGCAAAATTTATTTATTTTATAACACCGGTAATAATTTCGAAAGCGAAGTTCGAAAAGGATTTGGGGTAAGGGAAGTGTGGTATATAACTTCTATAGATAATGGATTAACATGGAGTAAAGGAGTAAATATTACGACCCAAACGCATCGTCCTAATCAAATTAAATATAATCCATTGTATCAATTTAAAGAAGATTGGAGATCTTATGCGAATACGCCTGGCCATGCACTACAAATTACTACAGGCTTATATAAAGGTCGAATTTTTGTACCAGCTAATCATTCTGTTGGCGAACCCAAAAATCACTTTAATGACTATGTTGCTCATGGTTTTTATACTGATGATCATGGTCTTAACTTTAAATTAAGCGAGTCGGTAAATATACCAGGTAGCAACGAATCAACTGCTGCCGAGCTTTCCAATAATGGATTGTTACTGAATGCTAGAAATCAAAACGGCGAAATAAAATCAAGATTGATTGCGATTAGCCATAATGGAGGCGCCAACTGGGATACCACTTATTTTGATACCCAACTTCCAGATCCAGTTTGTGAAGGAAGCATTTTAAATATTGGAGTAAAAGATAAAAAACAAGTACTTGCTTTCGTTAATGCAGCAGATACTAAAAATAGAAATAATTTAACACTTCGAATAAGTTTTGATGAAGGTAAAACCTGGGCTAAAAATATTTTAGTGGATGCATCGAAGGATGAAAAGGAAATGGCGAATAATTCGGCTTATTCAGATATTGTTTTACTGAAAAAAAACAATATTGGTATATTATATGAAAAGGACAATTATTCTAAAATTGTATTCACTGTAGTCAATTGGGAAAAATCATTTAAATAAATTGACCTAAAAAAAGGGGTAAGTCTGATTAAGATTTACCCCTTTTTTATAATTTTTAATTTATTACTTGTTGCTTCTTCTTCGAGCTTCTTCAGCCTCCTTATAGATACGAATCCAAGTAAGTGACATGTCAATGATTGCTAATAAAGGGCCTAGAATAATCACCATGATCAATTCCAAACCTGGTGTGTATCCTGTAACCCCATCCAAGGAGGATGCTTTGGATCGTTGGTATAATTTATACAAACAATAAATTGCGGAGAGTATCCAAATAGTGATAATTAAATTTTCGCTCATAATTTTTTTTATATACAGCAAAGGTAATACAAAGGGTTGTTGTATCTAAAGATTTATTTTACCCACCGCGCGATTATTCGCACCTATTCTTTTTTGTAAGTCATCTCCTAAATCAACACGAGCTTCCTCGGCTAAGGCCAGTAATTTCTTCATGATCTCCGGATGCAATTCCTTTACATCATAATTTTCACCTGGATCTCTTCTTAAATCATATAATGCCATAGGCATGGGAACATCTTCGGGTGTTGGGCCTGGAAATCCATTCATACCTGGTAATTGATGTAAATAAGATCGAGAAGGATGTTCTAATACCAATTTCCAATTATCAATACGCACCGCCTCTAATGAATTACGACGATAGTAATACAAAAATGTTTTTCTTGGACTTGCATTTTTATCTCCTTGTAAAATAGGTAATATGCTTACCCCATCTATTTTTTTATTAGGTAATTCAGTATGAGTTATTGCTGCAATGGTGGGTAAAATATCAATCGTCGATGCCAACTGATTGCTTATGACATTGGGTTGTATCGTTCCTTTCCATCTTATAATACCTGGAACGCGTTGCCCCCCTTCAAAGGAAGTCCCCTTGCCTTCTCTTAAACCACCAGTGGATCCTGCATGATTTCCAAAATTTAACCAAGGGCCATTATCGCTTGAAAATATAATAATTGTATTTTGATCAAGTCCCGCTTCCTTTACTGTTTTTAAAATGCGACCCACCGATGCATCAATTTCTTGAATCACATCACCATATAAACCTTGCTTACTTTTACCTCTAAAAGCAGGCGATGCATTAATAGGTACATGTGGCATTGAATGAGGTAGGTATAAAAAGAAAGGTTTGTTTTTATTTTTTTTAATAAAACTTTCAGCGGCAACCGTGTAACGTTCGGTTAAAGTAGATTGATCCTCCAATGTGTTAATAGGTATCCACTTTTCATTATCCTTCATTACAAATAAGGGAGGCCATTTTGATTTATAGCTGTTGCTATCCGCTGGCTTGCCATCATAACCCACTGGCCACATATCATTTGAATAAGGGATACCAATGTATTCATCAAATCCTTGTTGTAGTGGTAAAAATTGTTTAGCATCTCCTAAATGCCATTTACCATAAATGGCGGTTGCATATTTTTTTTGTTTCAATAATTCAGCAATCGTCATTTCATCCGATGCCAATCCTACTTTACTGCCCGGAGATAAAGCGCCACTTATTCCAACTCTGTTGGCATAACAGCCTGTCATGATAGAAGCCCTCGAGGCACTACATACAGCTTGACTTGACATAAAATTAGTGAAACGAATTCCTTCGCTTGCCAAACGATCAATATTAGGAGTATTAATATCTAAAGCACCATAACAGGATAAATCGCCGTAACCCATATCATCCATATATATCAAAATGATATTAGGTGTGGTAGATTTTTTTTGGGAATGAACCCCAATACTGATGCATAATAAAATTAATAGACTCGTAATATTTTTCATAATTTATTTTTTTTGAATCAACTTCAATGAGATGACTGCTAAGCGGTTTTTTTCTAGTTTATCCACTCTTTGTATTTTCAAAAATAATTTATGTTGACCTTGTTTTACATTTTGTAAATCCAATACAGCTTTACTTAATAAGGAACTTTGTGCATTAGCTAATTTCAGCTCAGCAATTTTATTAGACTTATCCTTGCCCTCATTTGGCTCATCCTGATAAAGTGTAATGATATATCCTTTGTCTAAGGTTTCAGGAATACCATATGATAATTCAATCGATTTAATATCATCCAAATTGAAATTAGAAAATTCTAACCATCCATCATCTCCATTTAAAAAAGCAGCGCGATATTCTTTCCAATTATTTACATTCACCCTAGTAGCCACATTGTTACTTGACATATTTATTAAGGCACTTCGTAATGTGATACTATTAGATGCACTAAGCGGTTTAATACCAATGCCTCCCTTGTCGGTATAGCTTGCTGTAATTTGCATTAAATTTCCTGGACCCATATCTTCGGCAGATGCGATAATATTTCCTTTATAAGGCAAGCTTGCTTCTTTCTTTTTATTGACACTTAAAATCCAATCAATAATTAAGTCTAATTCATCTTGCTTGAGATTAGGGTGTGCGGCCATCGCAACTGCGCCCCAAACACCACTACCGCCTTTTATTATTTTATTAGATAAGTATGTTTTATTTTTTAAGTCATTTTTATATTTATCTGAAATCATTGCAAAGGAAGGTCCAATCGATTTTTCCGCCTCCTTATGACATGATTTACAATCTAAAGTGGCTACTAAATTTTTGCCTTCCATTAAAGCTGTCATCACTTGGTGTCCCACTACCTGTGCTTTATCGGGCCCACTTAAGTAATCTACTTTTACATAAATAGATTTATTATCAATTCCTCCTTTTTCAGTGGAACCATCTTCTTTGTCTTTTACATTTACTGTATAAGGGATAGCCACACCAGGATAATAGAAATGATCATTCCCAGTTAATTTTACTTCAACTGTTGGAGATTCATTACCTGCATAAATTTTAATAACCTCGCTTTTTGTGATAGCGCCCTTTGCATCCTGAACAGCTACTGACACTGCATATTCTCCTGCTTTATTAAAAGTGAATGGTGTTGCAGGGGTTTTTGTTTTTTTGATTTGAGTTCCAAAACTCCAAATATAAGTAAGTGCATCACCATCCGCATCAGTGGATCCTATTGCATCTGCTTGAATGGTAAATGGAATAGAACCATTTAATTTATTGACATGAATGCTTGCCTTCGGTGCTCTATTGCCACCATTATAATCAATTCTAGAAAGTGCAGCATCTGGATTTTTTGTAAACCAACCGGATCCATATTCTAGCACATAATATCTTCCATCAGGACCTAATTCAATATCTATTTCACTATTAAATTTAGTGTTAGGCATAAAGGGCTCCATTTGCTGATAATTGCCAGCCTCGTCCATTGAAACCAATTTTAACCAACCTCTAATCCATTCATAAAATAATAATTTTCCATTAAAATACGCTGGGTATCTTGTTTCCTTAGGATAAAATTCAGGATAATAGATGGGCCCTGCCATTGCGTTTCTTCCTCCCGAACCTACTTCTGGAAATTCTGGAGAATTAGCATAGGGATACCATATGAACGCTGGACTTACAGGAGGTAACTCAACTAATCCTGTATTATTTTTAGATAGGTTCATTGGTTTTTTAGGATCAAAGAAATCTCCTATCGCACCTGTTGCATAATCAAATTGTCGATATGGATAATTGCCTCCTATAAATAAGGGGTATCCAAAATAACCTGCTTTGCGCGCTTGATTTAATTCATCATAACCGCGTGGACCTTTTTCCCCCATTTTATTTTCGCCCGCATCAGGTCCAACATCACCCCAATATAAAAATCCTGTTTTTCTATCTATCGAAATACGATAAGGATTTCTTGTACCCATTGCATAAATTTCGGGTCTTGTTTTAGGAGTACCCGGTTTAAAAAGATTTCCTTCTGGAATAGTATAAGTGGCGTCTGGATTTATTTTTAATCTTAAAACCTTTCCGCGTAAATCATTAGTATTGCTTGATCCTCTACGGCCATCATATTGCTCAAATCCAGGTCGATTATCAATGGGGCCATATCCCTCTAACACATATTTTGAATTAGGTTGATCAAATGGAGTGGTATTGTCACCTGTTGAAATAAATAAAGTTCCATCTGGTCCAAAAGAAAGCGAACCTGCTGTATGACAACAAATATCTCTTGTAGTGCCTACATCAATGATCTTTTTTTCAGAGGATCTATCTAATATTCCATTTTTCAACACAAAACGAGATAATCTATTGGCTGCGGTGTCCTTGGTTGCATAAAATAAATAAACAAAGTTATTTTTTGCATAATTTGGATCGGCCGTGACACCAATTAATCCTTCCTCTGCATTAACCCCCTTTACATTTGATTTATGATACACGTCAAGCTTTGCTACCTGTGTTACTTTTTTATTGAGGTGATTGTAAAACATCACTTCTCCTTTGCGTTGTACAATTAGTATATCTAAATTAGGTAGTATCGCCATTTCTGTAGGCTCATCAAACATGCCACCTGCTAATATATTTTTTGTAAAACGATCTTCTTCTGGAACTAAATTTGATTTTACTTTTGAATAATTGAGTTTAACATTATTTCCAATAGCATATTTTATTCCTCCTAAAAGATGTTTCAAATACAATGGATCGCTATAGGACTCGTCTGTATGTCCAAGCTCTGTATAAAAAGCCCTACCGCCGTCATAATCATGATACCATGCCATTGGGTGATTGCTGCCATTGCTTCCACCTTCATATGATTTTTCATCAATACTAATAAGCACTTTAACTTCACTACCTGGTGCAGTTTTAAAATTATACCATTCATCAAAGCGTTCCCAAATGGCTGGAAGATGTGCCGTACTAGGATGTGTATTATCGTTGATGATTAATTTTGCTTTTTGTTGGCTAGGGTGACTTTTAAAATAAGCACCCGATAATTTTCCATACCATGGCCAAGTATATTCGCAATCGGTAGCAGCATGAATTCCAACATAACCACCACCCGCTTGAATGTATCTTTCAAATGCAGCTTGTTCATAATTATTTAATACATCCCCTGTTGTACTTAAAAAAACAACAGCACTGTATTTTTTTAAACCCTCTTCGGTAAATTCAGCAGTACTTTCGGTCGTATCTACTTTAATATTGTTTTCAGATCCTATTTTTAGCAAGGCCAATTTAGCTACTTCAATAGAGCTGTGTCGGAAGGCTGCTGTTTTGGAAAAGACCAATACGCGGGATTGTGCATTCACTTGCATTGTCAAAGCCAGCATCAAGGCGAATAAAACTGTTTTCATTGGATTCATAGTATTTAATAAAGATTTAATTGAATGCCGTTTTTCAGATTCAATTTGAAGATTGAATTTAATGATTTTCTGATGAAATTAGCACCCTTCTAGTAGCTTATTTGATCATGAATTTAGCTGCAAGGGTCGCTTCAACCCTTTTATTATGAAAGCTACTTTATCCTAGGGGTTGTGAAATGCGTTTTATTCATATAGTAGCAAAAAAAATCCGGTGACTTTAAGGCCACCGGATTCATAATTTTATTTTCCTAGTTATACTCTGTAAAAATCTGCTTTCCAATGTTGGATGGCTGATTTAATATCCTTGTTACTTAAATTTTCTTTTATCGCTCTATCTACTAAAGCGACGAATTCAGAATCGGGTGCAAATCGAAGTGCAATGATTTGTTGAATTTTTAATTCAGCAGGAAATAATTTCCCTGTTAATACATAGTAGCGTAAATTTTCATCAGCACGAATGGCACGATCCTGTGCCTTTAATGGAAACGTGCGAATATATATCCATAATACGACTAAGATAAATGCAGTTAAAGTTAATAGAGAAGCCAAATACTTATTGTCTGGAGTAGCACGACATAAATAATTAATAGAACCTCCTAATAAAGCAAGTATAGACAACATGCCAATGTAATGAAAACCGGGAACCATTCTAGCATGGTTCTTGAAATTTTGTTCTTGCATAATTTTTATATTTTAAGACCGTAAGTTACACTATTTATACTTCTTTAAATCTAAATCCTGAAAATCAAAGCTAAAATCAGTTAATGGAGAAATGGCTTTCATCTTTAAGCCCAAAGGCTTTCCTGTCTTATCTATATTAAAAATTAAAAAAGCATCCGCATCTAAACTGCGATCGTTCCATTTTACAATGAGTGTATTATTATTATAAGGAAATACCTCTCCAATTAGACGAGGTGATCTTTTTGATTGAAACCAAGTTTTACCTTCTTTGGTTGTAATATTTATTTCTCCAAACCAATCATCTTTATACACACCTAAAAAGGGCGCCATATTAAAATGACCAAGCGTTGCTTTTATTTTTTCATCAATATTTTTTGCAACCTCATTGCTCATTTTATTTGCATTCGTTTCATTTGCTATCACACGATCGTGTAAAATTTTAACCCAATCATAACCTGTTACACCAATATAGCTATCTTTAATAGTAGCACTAATAGCACTGAAAGCAGCCCCTACTTGTTGATTAGTAAAAACAATAATACCTAATTTAATTTCAGGAAACATCATCACTTGAGTAACAATACCAGCCAAGCCGCCTGTGTGAGATACTTGCTTGTATCCTTTGATATCATTCAATCCCCAGCCAAGACCATAAGTTGCAAAATGGCTATTATAGGGTGCAGAAGTAAAAACGGGCTGTATGGTTTGTGAAGACCACATTTCCTCGTGCACTGTTTCACTAAATAAAGTATTTTGTAAATGATCACCATATTTTCCATGATTCATTTGCATTGTTATCCATTTGCTTATATCGGTGATATTACTCCAGATTCCCCCTGCTGCATTCGCAGTTTCACTCCAATAAATATCAATCGCTTCTACCTTTCCATTCACGGGCGCATGAGGTATAATACTGTTGCTTTTATCTTTTAATCTAGAAACAGAAGCTGCGGTAGCATTCATTTCAAGTGGTTTCATTATTTTTTGTTCAACAAAATCTTCCCAGGACATCCCTGCTACTTTTGCAATCACTTCGCCGGCTACGATATATAAATTATTATCATAGTCATACTTAGTTCTAAAACCTGAAACTTGTTTTAAATAACGAAGATTATGAATGATATCTTTTTTTGTAAAATCACTTCCATTAGGCCACATCATTAAATCTCCAGCACCTAATCCCAAACCACTGCGGTGGGTTAATAAATCACGAATGGTAAATTCATTGCTTACATATGTGTTGTATAATTGAAAGTCAGGAATATATTGAATCACTTTGTCGTCCCATTTTATTTTTCCTTCATCTACTAACATTCCTAAGGCAGCTGTTGTAAAAGCTTTTGAGTTAGATGCAATTCCAAATAAGGTATTGGCATCTACTTTTGCTCCTGTGCGTAAATTTGCAATACCATATCCCTTTGCATGAATTAATTTCCCATCTTTTACTACACCCACTGCAATACCTGGTACATCAAATGTTTTTAATACCAACTCGGTTAATGAATCAATTTGTTTTTCACTGATGGGCGTAATGTTTTGCGCTTGTATCAATGGCATTTGAATCATTGCACATAAGATGAGTGCCAACGCTTTTTGTAGAATCATTTTCATAGGTATAGTTTTACCTATTAAAAATAGACAATATCTATTATAAGCGGTATTAATTTGAAATCAAATAATCGACCTTAGCTTAAGGCTTCAAATAATATTTCTACAGGATGTAAGGCTATTTTTTGCGCCCCATCCTTAATTTGATGACGGCAACTGGTACCTGGCGCTGCAATGAGGGTATCGCTTAATTGTAATCGAACCGTAGGGAGTAAAACCAATTCTCCTATTTGCATAGATAAATCATAATGCTCTTTTTCATATCCAAAGGAACCAGCCATTCCACAACAACCAGAAGGGATAAGTTCGACTTTATAATTTTCAGGGAAGGACAATATATTTTGTGTGGGTGCCATAGAGGCAATCGCTTTTTGCTGACAATGACCATGTAATTTTATCAATTTTGGTTTTGTCGTAAAAGATGCTTTTGTAATATTTCCTTTTGCCATTTCATTCGCAATAAATTCATCTATTAAAAATACATTTTTTGATAAGGCTTTAGCTATGTCTACATTTTGATCATAGGCCAAATCGGGGTATTCATCTCTAAATGTTAGAATAGCCGACGGCTCTATTCCTATCAATGGTATGTTTGCATTTACCTTATTGCCTAAAAGTTCAATATTTTTATTTGCAATTTTTTGCGCTTGTCTTAATAAACCCTTTGATAGCCAAGCTCTGCCGCTTTCTACCTGTGTTGGTAGTAATACTTCATAGCCTAATTTTTCCAATAACAAAACCCCCTTTTTACCAATTTCAGCATCGTTATAGTTGGTAAATTCATCACAAAAAAGATACACTTTTTTATTTCCTTTAGTATTTGCTGATTTGTAATTTTTATGAAACCAATGTTCTAAAGTAAGGGTTGCTATTTTAGGCAATGATCTTTTAATAGCAAAGCCAGATAATTTTTTAATGAGGGTACTTGTAAATGAATTGGATATTAAAAAATTATACAGACTAGGTACCCTAGAAGCCAGTTGAGCAGATTTGGTAAAATTTGCTATTAATTGAGATCGGAAGGGCACCCCATTTGCATCATAATACTGTTGTAAAAATTCTGCTTTTAACTTAGCCATATCCACATTCGACGGACATTCTGATTTACATGCTTTACAGCTTAAACATAAATCCATGACCTCATAAATTTCTTTATGATCAAATCGATTTACTTTATCCGATTGTGTTAAAAATTCTCTTAAAATATTGGCGCGCGCGCGTGTGCTGTCTTTTTCGTCTCTTGTCGCCATAAAAGAGGGGCACATCGTGCCACCAGATAAATGCGTTTTTCGACAATCTCCCGAACCATTGCACTGCTCGGCATGTTGTAAGATATCTTGTTGATGAAATCTAAATATACTTGTAAAGGCAGGCGTAAATTGAGCAGGCGCATACCTTAACATGCTATTCATAGGGGGTGTATCTACAATTTTATTTGGATTAAAAATATTATTTGCATCCCAAGTATATTTAACATTCTTTAAAAGTGCATAATTTTTGTCACCTACCATTTGCTGTATAAATTCTCCTCTTAGTCGTCCATCTCCATGTTCTCCACTCAATGAACCTTGGTATTTTTTTACAAGCGTTGCTACTTCCTGTGCAATGGTTCTAAATAAAGCATTTCCTTCTACCGTTTTTAAATTAATAATAGGTCGCAAATGAATTTCACCCGATCCGGCATGCGCATAGTGTACCGCATGCAAATTGTGCTTTACTAAAATAGTATTAAAGTCTCTTATATAATTAGGTAAGTCAACGACGTCCACTGCAGTATCTTCAATCACAGGTACTGCTTTTTCATCCCCAGGCAAATTACCAAGTAGTCCCAAACCCGCTTTGCGTAAGGTCCATATCTTTTTAGTATCCTGTCCAAATAAAACGGGAAAGTGATATCCTAATTCTGCTTCGCGCATATCGGCAGCTACTTGATCTGTGATATGCGTAATTTCTTCACGTGTTTTTTTTGTAAACTCTATTACCAAAATAGCACCTGGATCACCTTGTACAAAAAATCTGTTTTTACTTTGTTCAATATTCTCTTTAGTACATTCTAATATATAGTGGTCAATTAATTCACTTGCAGAGGGCTTGTATTTTAATCCAATTAAATTCGCACGCAATGCTTCATCAATACTATTAAAATGAACACATAATAAACCTACTTCCTTTTCAGGCAAAGGATTTAGATGCAATTTTATTTCAGTAATGAAGGCCAATGTACCTTCTGATCCAGCAATAAGAGAACAAAAATTAAAATCTTCACCACCAGCTGTAAAGGGTGCCATATCTACTAATACATCAATTGCATATCCTGTATTGCGTCTTTCTACTGATTTTTTAGGAAATTCTTTTTTGATTTCAACCTGATTTTCATATTGACCCAACATACTTCTAGTGCTTTTGTAAATCGATCCCTCGAGTGTGGGTAATTCACATTTTGCATGAAAGTCATCTAAGGATAAGGATTTAAAAACCACTTCGCTTCCATCACTTAAAAAAGCAGTTACTTCCATTAGGTGTTCTCTAGTGCTTTTATATACTACCGAATTGGATCCACATGAATTATTGCCTACCATTCCTCCAATCATAGCTCGATTGGCTGTAGAAGTTTCGGGTCCAAAGTATAATCCGTGAGCGTGTAAAAATAAATTCAATTCATCACGGATCACGCCGGGCTCAACGCGTACCCAAGATTCCTTGGAATTGAGCTCAAAAATTTTAGTAAAATGTTTTGATACATCCACAATGATACCACTCCCTACAACCTGTCCAGCTAGAGAGGTTCCCGCTGTACGAGGTATTAAATTAGTTTGATGTTCATTAGCAAACTGTATTAATGTAAGAATGTCTTTTTTTGATTTGGGAATGGCAACAGCTAAAGGCATTTCTCGATACGCAGATGCGTCGGTCGCATAAAGCGTTCGCATCGTGGTATCAAAATATAAATCACCTTCTAGTTGTGTTGATAGCTTTTGCAGTTTCCCCTTCATTAACCTAATTAATTTAAGACACTAAATGATACTGCAAATTTACTTATTTATTGCGTATGATTAAAAAGTAAAACCCAAGCTTTATTTAATCCAAACTGCACCTATACCTGCATCCCAGAGCTGTTTGTTTAAATCAGGTATTAAACCATCCTTTAATTCAAGGGCCCTTGCTTTTAGGCTTTCCCATTGTGCGTTATATTCCTTCAACAAATCTAGCGAAGGTTGATTTACCCTTGGTATTTCACTTTCAGTTTGATTAATCATAAATAAATAATTGGCAGTGAATTTATTGGGAAAATTTTCAACATCGTCATATGCAGTTGATTTTCGTTGAATCATATCTTCATCCCATGCGATTAATTTTTTTATTAATTCTTCACCTGCTGTTTTTACATTAGCATATTTAGATTCTGTAGGTAAATTTTTGATAACTGATTCTAATTGATTTCTACTCTCATACAATGCATTTATCAATTGATGCATTGTAGTTACCTCTCCTTCCATTTGTTTCATTAAAGCATCATAATCTTTATAATCATTTACACCTATCGCATATAATGGATTGGCTAAAATCGTGACTGTTGTATTAGAAACTTTTTCACCGGCTGATATCGTTAGCGCATAATTACCCGGAATCGCTTTATGACCCTTATAACTACTTTCAATATAAACACCTGGAATAGTTGGTATAGTTGGGTAGCGCATATCCCATACAAAACGATTTAGGCCTTTTTTGTTTGTCAGCATTGGTTCTTTCGTACTTCGACGACCACTTCCACTTATTTTATTTGCTCCTTCATTCTTTGAACTAAACCTTCTTACTAAATTCCCTGCTTCATCTTTTATTTCAATTTTCACTTCCTCGTTTTCCTTTAAAGAGGGAAGCTGATAATACATCACCACCCCCGATGCTGGATTCACTCCATCAAATAATTTTGCTCCTTTGAATTCGGCATTATTTTGATCTAATTCACTATAACCTGTAGCTAAATAGGTTTGATTAGGTTGATAAAAAATAATATTATTAGTATCCTTTTTATATTGTCTAAATAATTCCAAATCATCTAAAATCCAAAACGATCTTCCAGACGTGGCAGCAATTAAATTGTTTTGGTGAATGCGTAAATCAGTAATAGGCGTGTTGGGTAAATTTAACTGAAAGGGCATCCAGTTTTTACCGCCATTTCTTGACATGTACAATCCTATCTCCGTTCCGGCAAATAATAAATCTTTTATTTTAGTATCCTCTCTTACCACTCTAGTGAAGGCATTGTTTGCGATACCATTGTTTATTTTAGTCCAAGTTTTTCCATAATCTGTTGTTTTAAATAATCCTGGCGTAAAGTCATCAAACTTAAAGCGTGTAGTTGCAATATAGGCAGTAGCATTATCAAAAGGAGATACTTCAATCGCATTGATTAAACATTCAGCTAATCCTGGAGGAGTAATATTTTTCCAAGTGGCGCCTCCGTCCTTTGTAATAAATACAAATCCATCATCACTACCCGTATAGATGACCCCTTTTTCATTAGGGGACTCCATGACATAACTTAAAGTACCATAATTTTCAGCGCCCACTGCTTCATTGGTATAAGGTCCGCCTGGTTTTCCTTGTTTAGATTTTTCATTTCTTGTTAAATCGGGAGAGGCTTCGGTCCAAGTTTTTCCCATATCTCTTGTTCGCAATAATAATTGCGCCCCATGATAAAATGTATTGGGCTCATGCTTACTCCAGATGATGGGAGCGTTCCAATTAAATCTATATTTATCATCTTTTGCATCCTTGCCTAAATATTGAATGGGAGCCGCCATGATATTGGTACTCGCTTTCGATTTTGTATCCAACACTTCAATTGTTCCTTGATAACTTCCTCCAACCACATACCTTGGATCATCAGGATTAAAAGCTAAGAAAGCACTTTCACCTCCAGCAGAAGCGCTCCAGTTGGATACATTGATTCCACCACTAAATGACCTGCTTGCAATTTTTACAGAACTATTATCTTGTTGTCCTCCATAAATATTATACGGAAATTCGTTGTCTACATTGATACGATAAAACTGTGCAGTAGGCATATTATTTTGACTACTCCATGATTTACCTCCATTAAAAGTAATAGCGGCACCTCCGTCATCAGCAATAATCATATTATTACTATTGTTTGGGTTAATCCATAAATTATGATAATCACCATGCGTAGCAGATATATTTTCCCAAGTTTTTCCTCCATCTGTTGACTTTAAAGCTGGCGCATTCATAACATACAATGTATTTTCGATAATAGGATCGGCAAATACTTCAATATAATACCAAGCTCTTCCAATGATGCGATGATCGTTAGTTGCCTGAGTCCAAGTTTTTCCTGCATTCTCTGAAACATACATTCCTCCAGCCTCTTTGCTAAAATCACTCTCAATTAATGCATACACTTTTTCGGAATTTGCACGACTAACTGCAATTGCCATCTTTCCCATTTCTTTTGGTAAACCCTCTTCCATTTTATTCCATGTGTCTCCTCCATCTGTTGATTTATACAAACCACTTCCAGGCCCACCGCTGATGACTTTCCAAGGTAAACGACCATGTTCCCACATGGCAGCATATAATACAGATGGATTATTCATATCCATTGATAATTCTGCACAACCTGTTTTTTCATCTATATATAATACTTTATTCCAAGTGGTGCCACCATCTATTGATTTATAAATACCACGATCTTTTGAATTATTTGTCAATGAACCTTGTGCAGCTACAAAAACAATATTTGAATTTTTGGGATCAACTACAATGCGCGCAATATGATGTGTTGCTTCTAATCCAATGTATTTCCAAGTTTTTCCTGCGTCTGTACTTTTATACATGCCATCTCCATGATGTGTCATAACGCCACGAATGGCGTGTTCTCCCATTCCAACATATACTATATTCGGATCACTTTCCGCAACTGCAATGCCTCCCACGGTAGCAGTTTTAAAAAAGCCATCAGAGATATTGTTCCAACTGATTCCCATGTCTTCCGTTTTCCATAAACCACCACCAGTGGTTCCCATATAATACACCATGGGGCTACCTACTACGCCTACCGCAATATTAGAGCGTCCACCACGAAAGGGTCCTATACTTCTCCACTTGACCGATTGAAATGTTTTATTTAATTCCTGTTGGAGTGAATCATTAGCTGTTTGAGCTGTTATCCATGGTGCAATAAATAATAACAATGCACAGCGTAAAAGTAATTTTATCATATGAGGTTTATTTTAAAGTATTCGTCCTTTTTTATGCACTAATTTAGTACAATTTATTTTTACTTAGTGGGTGGTATGTAATCAAAGGGCAGTAAGTATCCAATTTTTTCGGACCAACTCCAATATCCAGATAGTAGTAAGTTGGTAGGTTCATAATAAGTGCCATTGGGATAAACTAAAAGCGGTATCTTTTTCATGAGTGTAATTTCAGATACACTACCTTGATTGCTGTTAATGTAATATCTATTATAGTAATTAGACACTTTATTATTAAAATAAGTTACTTGTAAATAATTTTTAAAAAATAGACCTGCTGTATTTTGACTTTCGCCATAAGCAATACTATCAGCAGGAAGCTTATCACTAATTAGTTCATATTTTACGGGTTTAGTGTTATCGTAATTAGTGGCGCCATCAATTACAATATCTTGTCCGCCTAAATTAATAGTCTTGACCATTCTTCTAATTTCAAAATTGTTTTCCTTCAATGTATTTGTAAATAAACTTCGCATAAAGTGCATAACTGAACCCTTATAAATCTCTGCTCTCTTTTTGATTACTTTTTTAGTATCACTGTTTTTTAATGGTTCAAATAATGGATATCCTTGAAAAAAAATTCGACTGTTCATAAAATCATATTGAAATTCACTCAAGTCGTAGCGCAATAGATAGCCCAATTTTTTATTTTGTATCAGTATGGTTTCATTTGCAAAAGCAATTAGCACGCTATCCATTTTTTTGAACTGAAAATGAATCACTTCAGGATTTAAAATTTTACAATCCGTATTTAATGGAGTAGTTCCTATAAATTGACTTAAAAATATTTTCCCCCAAACCTTCCATCCATTTTTTATATAAGTTCTTAATACTACATCGGGTAAGTCATTCGATTTGGCAGACATGGTGATGTTTAAAAAATCTAATGGCGCACTGGAATTCATAGGGACATTTTTGATATCATATCCCATGATAGATAAGATTAATTCAAATTGTCCCGTAGCCCTAGTAGTCAGGATAAAATTTCCTGTTGCATCAGTCCTTGTTCCGCTAGAAGAATTGCTGATATATACGCTGACATTATCAATAGGCATATTTGTTTCCTTATCAACCACTTTTCCTTTGATGGTGATTTGAGCGAATAAGGGGAGCGCCCCCAATAAAAAACAATATAATAGGATATACCTCAATGTCATTTGCTTGATGTATCAAAAATACAAAAGTTAATCACTTCATGATGTTATTTTATTGCCTAAATTGTAGCTTGAAATCCTTATAAATAAAGACCTTCATTATTTAGCCCATGTCTAAAAATATACTTGTTGTTTTTCTTATTCTATTTGCCATGCCAATGCAGGCTCAAAAAAAAGTTACGAAGTCGGTAAAAAAACCAATACCCAAAACAGTCATTGTTGAAGCGCCAATACAGCCGCCACTGAAGCTTTGGTATGATGCGCCTGCGCAATACTTTGAGGAGTCCTTGGTCTTAGGTAATGGACAACAAGGGGCTACTGTTTTTGGTGGTATCTCGACCGATAAAATTTATTTAAACGATTTAACACTTTGGTCAGGAGAGCCAGTGAATGCTAACATGAACCCGCAGGCTTATAAAAATTTACCCGCAGTTCGTAAAGCACTTGCTGAAAAAAATTATAAAAAAGCGGGCGAACTCATTAAAAAATTACAAGGTAAATTTTCCGAATCCTATGCGCCATTGGGCACATTGTATCTTGATTTTAATGATGATCCTTATATCAGCGATTATTATCGCGAATTGGATTTGAATCAAGCCATTGCAAAAGTGAAAACCGAATCAAATTCAAATACCATCGAAAGAGAATATTTAGTTTCTAACCCCGATAAAATATTTGCGATTCATTTAAAAAGTAAAAAAGCAGGGGCATTGGGTTTTACCATTCGCTTTGAATCTTTATTATTACATACAACGACGGCTACTAATAATTTATTACAAGCCAATGGTGTAGCGCCTGTCAAGGCAGATCCAAGTTATGTTCAAAAAAAGCGTAATTCAATTTTATTTGATAAAAAAAGAGGAACAAAATTTGCAGCTAATATTCAAATCAAAACTAGTTCGGGAAAAATTACCAATACCGACTCTACTTTAACTTTAGCAAATGCAAGTGAAGCAACTATTTATATTTCCATGGCAACTAGTTTTAATGGCTTTGATAAAGACCCAGCTACACAAGGTTTAAATCAAAATACCATCGCACAATCACAATTAACAAAAGCAATTAATATTGGATGGGATGAAATTAAAAATAGACATGTCAAAGATTATCAAAATTATTTTAATAGAGTAGCTTTAAAATTAGACGGTCCGCAAGCTTCTAATTTACCCACCAATGAAAGATTAAAACGATATGCTAAAGGGGAATCAGATCCTTATTTAGAAACCTTATATTTTCAATACGGTCGTTATTTATTAATTAGCAGTTCTCGTACAACAGCCGTCCCTGCTAATTTACAAGGCTTATGGAATTCCTATTTGCAGCCACCTTGGTCAAGTAATTATACCATGAATATTAATGCTGAAGAAAATTATTGGTTAGCCGAAAACACCAATTTATCTGAAATGCATCAGCCGTTTTTACAATTTTTAAATAATTTGTCGACTACTGGAAAAATCACTGCAAAAACATTTTACAATATGCCTGGATGGGTTTCGCATCATAATTCTGATATATGGGCGATGTCTAATCCAGTAGGTAATTTTGGTGATGGTGATCCTAGCTGGGCGAATTGGCCCATGGGGGGCACTTGGGCGTCGGCGCATTTATGGGAACATTACTTATTTACTCAAGACGCTACTTTCTTAAAACAAAAAGCATATCCCCTTATGCGAGGCGCTGCTGAATTTTGCTTGGCTTGGTTAATTAAGGATTCAGCTGGCCAATATATTACATCTCCATCCACCTCCCCCGAGAATAGTTTTATCACCAATACTGGGTTTAGAGGCAATACTTTATTTGGTGGCACTGCCGATCTTGCCATGATTCGTGAATTATTTTTAGATGTTGTTGCTGCACAAAAAATATTAAAAAATGATACCGCATTTGCATCTAGTATTAATAATGCGCTTAATAATTTGCATCCTTATCAAGTAGGTAAAGCAGGAAATTTACAAGAATGGTATTATGATTGGCAAGATGTTGAACCGCAACATAGACATCAAAGTCATTTATATGGATTGTATCCTGGCACACACGTTACTGTAAACAATACACCATTGATTGCAGCAGCAGCAAAAAAAACTTTAGAAATTAAAGGAGATGAAACGACAGGTTGGTCAAAAGGTTGGCGCATCAATTTATGGGCAAGATTAAAAGACGGTGAACATGCTTATAAAATGTATCGAGAATTACTAAAATATGTTCCACCAGATGAAACGAAGGAAAATTATACCAATATGGGCGGCACTTATCCTAATTTATTAGATGCGCATCCTCCATTTCAAATTGATGGAAATTTTGGAGGGGCAGCAGCAGTTGCAGAGATGTTAGTTCAATCCAATGCCGACTATATTGAGTTATTACCAGCTATTCCAAAAGCTTGGCAATCCGGATCAGTAAAGGGTTTAAAAGCAAGAGGTAATTATGAAATTGATATGACATGGAGTAAAGGACAGGTGACCAATGTAAAAATAAAATCAACCACCAACACAACCGCTCAGGTTTTAATGAACGGCAAAATAGAAACAATAAAAACGAATGAAAAATAACTTCCTTAAAAAATGGGGACTAGTGGTTTTTTTATTAGTTCATTTTTCAATGGGTTTATGGGCACAAGTAAATCCATTTGAAAAAGAAATTATTGCATTTGCAAAATCAGATTCGATGGTATCTCCTTTGCAAGGAAAAATTGTTTTTGTGGGTAGCTCCTCCTTTACTAAGTGGAAGGACATCAATCAATATTTTCCAGGCTATGCCATCATTAATAGAGGCTTTGGTGGCTCTACTTTACCAGATGTTATTCAATATGCGAATGAAACCATTATAAAATACAAGCCCAAGCAAGTGATTATTTATTGTGGTGAAAATGACATCGCCAGCAATGATACGATAACGCCAGCAATAGTATATAAGCGATTTTTGATTTTATTTAATATCATACGTAGTCAATTAGGTCAAAAGACCAATATTGTATTTATATCCCTAAAGCCCAGCATCTTAAGATGGCATTTGGAGGCTAAAATGGTACAAACCAATGTGCTTATATCGGCTTTTTTAGCAAAACAATCCAATACCCAATTTATTGACATTCATACTCCAATGTTACAATATGATGGTACGGTGATGAAAGACATTTTCATTGCCGACCACCTTCATATGAATGAAAAAGGGTATGCAATTTGGCAAAAACAGATTGCCCCTCATCTTTTGGTTAAATAAGTAGGTATCTATTTCGTATCTTCATCTTACAAATTAAAAATAGCATGAAAAAATTTATTTTGATTGGGTTGGTATTATTATCTACCACCGTACAATCGCAAAAAAAACAATATGTCCTTACAGGTGATGTAAGCAAGGTGAAGGAAACTATTTCTAAGGTTTACTTATCTTATTATTTTAATGGCACATCCACACAGGATAGCGCGGTGGTAGTAAATGGTAAATATACCTTAAAGGGTACTTTAGCAGAACCAACATTGGCTAACTTACGCGCTTCCTATAAGGCAGATACTGCAAGTAAGACAAAGCGAATGATGTCTTATAAAAAAGATGTGACTCCTATTTATTTAGAGAATTCTATGATTACAGTAAATAGTGTAGACTCATTTGCTAACGCAACTATTTTAGGATCCAAAGCACATTTGGAGTATAAAAAATTAAATAATTTCACTAAACCAGTTACAGATAAAATCGAATTATTAAGTGCTGCTTATAATGATTTATATAAAAAGAAGGACGAAGCAGGAATGAAAAAATTAGATGAGGATTATGATAAACTAGACGCAGAAATGAAAGTAAAACAAAAAGCTTTTGTTTTAGCAAATTTAAATTCTTCCATAGTGATGTATGCATTTAGTAATTTTGCTGGCTATAGTATCAAGGCAGATGAGGTTGAGCCTTTATTTTTAAAAATACCTTTAGCCATTCGTAATTCTGTAAAAGGAAAGGAGATGGCTAAAAAAATTGACATTGCTAAAAAAACAGGTATTGGTAAACCTGCAATTAATTTTACTCAAAACGATACAGCTGGAGTACCCGTATCACTTGCCTCCTTTAAAGGTAAATATGTGTTGATTGATTTTTGGGCAAGCTGGTGTGGACCTTGCAGACAAGAAAATCCGAATGTGGTTGCAGCTTTTGCAAAGTATAACACAAAAGGCTTTACTGTATTAGGTGTTTCACTTGATCAGCCTACTGGTAAAGACAGATGGTTAGATGCCATCCATAAGGACAAATTAACTTGGACGCAAGTATCTGATTTAAAGTTTTGGGGAAATGAAGTAGCAGTGATGTATGGTATACAAGCGATACCTCAAAATTATTTAATCGATCCTAATGGAATCATTATAGGAAAGGATTTACGTGGAGATGCTTTAAATACTAAATTAGCTGAATTATTTAAATAGAAATAAATAGCGTTTCAAAAGTTAAGGAGTAATAAAAACATCAAATAAAATTTAGGTGTTTTTATTACTCCTTTTTATTTTAGTTCAACCATTCGTATTTTTTTGGATTCAAAGCAGAAGGAGCCCAGCTCTCAAAAAACTCAATTACTTTTTCTTTGCTATAACCAGCATCTTTTTCTACGTAACTGCTGTTTTGTGTGTGTAATCTTTTTCCTTTTGCATCTAATATTACAAAAACAGGAAATCCAAATCGAGCTGGATATTCATATTTTTCCTGAATACTTTTATTTTTATTTTCCTTAGAATAATTGACATGCACTACAATATAATTTGCTTTAATAATAGAATCAATTTTAGCATCACTTGTGGTGAAGGCATTAAATCGAGCACACCATATACACCAATTACCGCCCATTTGTAAAAAAATATGCTTGCCTTCCTTAGCAGCTAATTTTTGTGCAACTTTTATTGCAGAATCTACATTCTCATATGGATTATATAAGTTGAATGTTTTCATATCAACATCCGCTTTGGGTTTTGCAATGGCGACTGCTTGTACTTGAGTTGTTTGAGCACTTGCTTGTAATCCACCAATAAATAAGAATAGTAATAGTAAATTTTTCATAACAATTGTATTTGATTTGTAATTTAATGTATTTCACTTAAAGTCCTTTGTTGTTCACACCCCTTTTTTATCAAAATGGCTTTCCATGCTATGTTTTATGTGAAGTAAAACCTAATGTTTTGGTTTAGGAACGAGTAATAAATTCTTTTGAAGTGTTTGTTTTAAATGTCGTTTTACTACATCCCCCATTGTCTTTGCTTTATCATAGGTGGAGGCTTCCTTGAAATGGGCTGTTAATTCTTTTTTTAATTGTTCGATTTTTTCAGGTTGAGAAATCTTATCCTGACTCATGATATCAAACAACTCTTTCACTTGATATTTTGCAAGTACCAATCTAAAAGTCATCATGGTACGCTCTTCTGCCTGATATTGTGCGATTGATTTTGCATCTAAGTTATGAATGACCAAGTCGACGAAATCTTTATTTTCCTTATAAAATTGAGGTAGGTATAAACTTTTTCTACCCTCATAGGATTGTTGATCAAAATCAATTGCCCTGATTCTATATTGAAAATCCTCAATATCTGGAATGATATTTACTACATAATTATAAGAACGCATATCGCCTAGTAATTGTACAAAACAACGCTCGTTAAATTTTACAAATTCTTTTGCCAACCGAATGACATTGATATTGGGATCTTGTAAATGATCTGTTATGAAAATATCACCCGGAATGCCTGGGATATGCTCTTCAATTAAGGTTTCATTATGAGTGAAATAGGTAATTCGATTGGGGGATAATAAATGCTCAAGCTCTAAACCATACACCCTGCTTGCATCTGCTTGCTTTATATAATAATGATCATAGTTGTCATTTAGCTTATTTATAATTCTAATTCTAAATGGCTGACTATTTCCAAAATAACAAAAATCAATTCTAGAAACATCTAAATGATCAATATAGCTAATGTCCCCTTCGGTTTTTAAAATGGCATAAATTCGAACCAAACTTACTCTTAAATGCTCCCATTCTTTCATGTCAAAGGATAATTTTTCCCAAGAAGTGTCTTTTCCTTGCTTATTTTTTAAAGGAATGGAATAAGTGTAGCGTTGTAAATCACTATAACTGACAGGAAGTTTTACCTCACGACCATAGCGAACTAAATAACTGCGTAAGCTTTGGTTAATAGGGAAAATGGGCTTTTTTCGAGAAGGCTTTTCGGGCTCATTTTTTTTGATCGTATTTTCAAAAAAATTATTCAATCAGTTATTGTTTTACTTACTCAGTGTCTTGATGCGCATATTTTTAAATCGTACTACATCGCCATGACCTAAAAATCCAATATGACCAGTGGTATTTTTTAGACCTGGGTGTTCATTATGGTCCATGGTACCATTTTTAGCAGCATCTTTTAAATCTGCTTCTGTAATGACAGTCCCGTTAAGGGTTACTTTAATTTTTGTTCCTTGAATCATTATTTCTTCCTCATTCCATTCTCCTAATGGTTTTAAAAAACCTCTTTTAGCTGGCACAATACCATATACCGAACCATGGTATTGATAAGGTTTTAAATTTTTATACATGTCCGCCTCATTATCTAACACTTGTATTTCCATACCTACATATGCTGCATCTCCTTCTAAGGGTGCATGAATGCCAATACCGTTATTGGCACCTGGTGTCAATTGAAATTCAAATCGGTAAATAAAATCACTGTATTCTTCCTTAGTATATAAATTACCGCCACCCTTGGCTTCTGGATTCACTTCAATGAAGCCATCTTTTAATAAGTAGCCCGATTTATTTCCAACCCAATCGTTCATTTGTGTTCCATCAAATAAGCTTGTAAATCCTTCTTTTTTCTCAGTCTCAGTTAATACGGTTGTAGTGCTTGCTTCATTGGGCAATTCTCTTACATAAATATTACGATAGGCAACATAAGTACCATGGGCTTGTAATTCAATTTGATCCTTGGTGAAAAGTGGAAGTTTACGGTCCCAATAATTTTCAAGCCCAATATTATCTGTCACTAAAATTCCATTTAAATAGACAGTCACTTTATCACCGTTCATGATGATATGAAAAGTATTCCACTCTCCAATTTTATTATCTGCCACCACCAATGGTTTACTTACATTTTTTTGATTATTATACAAACCTCCTGAACCCACTTGGGCGCCCACTTCGCGACGGCTTGTATCCCAAATTTGTACCTGCGGTGTACCTCTTAAATAAATACCCGCATCTCCCTTTTCAGTAATTTTCCAGTCTACAAACATTTCTATATCACCATACATTTTTTCGGTACATAAATTATCACCATGCCCAGTAAAAATTAATAAACCATCTTTAATGACCCAATCATTTTTTATAGTTTCATTTGCTTTTTGTTGTGCTGTTTGTAATTCTGCAGCACTCATTTTTGAACGAGCAATTGGATTACCAACCAATCCTTTCCATCCTGTTAAATCCTTACCATTGAAAAGAGAAATAAATCCATAATCATAAGGCATCTTTTTTAAGTGTGCAGTTAGCATTGGAACCAATACAGCACTGTCTTCCCCTTTAATTAAGGGTAAGGCTTTTTCTAGTGCTTGTCTTACAATGGTACCTTTTATGGACGGGTTGGCTATAGCCAATCTACTTAAAATGATAGCAGCGTCTTTTTGTACAGTTGCATCCTCTAAAAATTGTCCTACAAACATGAAAGCGCCTAAACTAGGTATTTTAGAAGCTTGAAATAAAATATTCTTTTTTTGTATTTCATTTCCATTTACCAATACCACCTGCATTTGATCTTGTAGTTGTAAAAGTTGTTGTGTTGAATTTTTTTCAACAGCTACTAATTTAGTATCTGCTTTAGGAATTTTAGGCAAACTTTCTAAACTACTTTTTACTTGACTCGCTGTACTTAATAAACCAATTTCAGTATGTATAAATGTAGTAGCATAATTAGACCCTGCTTTTTTTAATTGCTTCTTAAGGAGTTTAATGGTTTTAACTTTTTGAGCTTCTACTAATGAAACGCTATTTACATAAGCATTTAAAGCATAGGTGGCTTTTAATTTTAAGGAGTCATCCTCTAACATTCTAAATAAAACCTTCCATTCTGCATTTTTCCAAGTACCCATATTCATTAGGGCATCTGAAATTTCATTTGCATGTTTATAAGGAAATAATTGTAAGGTTTCATTTACTTTATTATTTCCATTTTGTGCTTGTGTATTAAAACTAATACAAAGACTTAAAGCAATTAGGTAAAAATATTTTTTCATAATTATAGTTACTATATTTTGAAATAATGGGACATTAAAAAGTCCAAGGCCCACGCATAGGAGGGTTGATTAAAAAATTAGCTTCGGTGTCATTGATAAATTCCTGAGTGTCTGGATCAAAATGCAATGTTCTTCCAAGCTGCAAAGCAGCTTTGCCTATATTGATCAAAGTACAAGATCTAAAGCCATTGGATTCATTTAAAGAAAATGGTGTACGGTATTTTACAGAATCTAAAAAATTAGTTACCTGTGGAGCTGGATCAGGCATCATTGCAATTTTTTCCTTTAAATTCGGAATATCTGATTTAAACCCAGCAAATAATTTTCCTTTAGGACCTTCTATATAAGCTGCATTCGGATCAGTGGCTTCACCATCTAAAATAATTTTACAACCATCCGCATAAGTGTATGTAATTTTTCGGAAAGTGCCGCAAGCATCTGGATGTTGTTGCTCGGCATCTACTTCTACTTTAATAGGACTTGTTTCATCCTTACCTAAAAAATATTGTATAGGATCAAGATAATGTTGCCCCATATCACCTAGCCCCCCACCATCATAATCCCAATAGCCTCTAAAAGTGCCATGCACTCTATGTGCGTTATATGGCTTGTAAGGTGCTGGTCCTAACCATCTGTCATAGTCTAATTCTTCAGGTATAGGTTGTTCCTCTAGTTTTGTTTTTCCTATCCAATAAAATTTCCAATCAAAGCCTGTTGTTTTACTTACTGTTACCGTTAAAGGCCAGCCTAATAAACCAGATTCTACTAATTTTTTTATTGGTTTAACTGTGGTATTCATTCCGTAAAAATTTTCTTCAAATCGAAACCATGTATTTAAACGGAACATGCGTTTATATTCTTTAACCGCTTCCACTACTCTTTTTCCTTCACCAATAGTTCGAGTCATTGGTTTTTCGCACCAAATATCTTTTCCTCCCTTAGCCGCATCCACGGCAATAATTCCATGCCAGTGAGGTGGGGTAGCAATATGAACAATATCAACTTCGGGAAGTGCAATTAAATCATGGTGATTATGAAAGGTTTTTACACCACCACCCACTAATTTTTCGGCACTCAATAAATGATTTTTATCAACATCACAAATAGCAACAACACGCGTACCTGCATACCCAATATGTCCGCGACCCATTCCACCTAATCCAATGATTCCTTTGGTGAGCTGGTCACTTGGTGCAATAAAGCCTCTTCCTAATACATGTCTAGGAATAATCGAAATCCCTGCAATGATGGTTGCTGTATTTTGGATAAATTTTCGCCTTGAATTTTTTTCAATTTTCATTTTAAACTTATTTTGATATTGGGTACGACAAATATTTTATTACTAATGGATTAACGTAGTCTTAAAACTTTTACATTTTTAAAATAAATAGGAGCGCCTGCATGTTTCCCTTGTAAACCAATGTGGCCATGGAGTTCAAGCGTTGCCATTGGATTGCTTAACCAAGAAGGAATATTGGTTCCGTCTGGATTTTTTTTAGCAGAAGTGTAATCGTTCATATTACACTCATTAACCAAAGTGCCATTTAAGAAAATTGAAATCATTTTTCCTTTACAAGTAATAGTATAGTGATTCCACTCGCCTGCTGGTTTTAATGATTTATTGGTAGCAGGCTTATGTCCAAAAATAGCCGCACACTGCCAACTAGGATCTGCCTTACTCCATTGCTTTGAATAATCATCTGCAATTTGAATTTCAACTGAATGAGGAATCCATTCTACAATATCTGTAGCATGAACAATCACGCCACTATTGGTTCCGTCGGCATTTTGAAAATCTAAATCCAAAACAAAATCATCATATTCTTCAAAACTCCAAATAGCATCATCTTTACTTGCTGTGATCACTCCGCTTGAATCTTTCCAAATAGCTTTATCATAGATGGCATTAGATAAATTATTCCCGAATAAATTTTTCCATCCTTTCCCTGTTGTGTTTGGAACTGATACTGAATTAGTTTGTGCCATAATAGCATTGGCTCCTAAGATGCATAAGAACATTAAAATCACTTGTAATTTTTTCATGAAATAGTTTTAAGAAATTTTTAAAACAATGATAGCGTGTTATTCGCTCATCAATTGCCTATATTGTTTAATAACGGCAAATATTTGCCTCTCTAAATTTATCATTTTTTGCTTAAATTTGGTATATCCCTATCGTATTAAAATAATTATCATGGAACCCACTCATTTACACCTCGAAGAACATTTACAAAGCAGCGATTTATTAACCGATATTGTCATAGGAATGAGTGATGGCCTTACTGTTCCCTTTGCATTAGCGGCGGGTTTAAGTGGTGCTGTACAAGGCAATGTGAGTTTAATTTGGATTGCGGGTATTGCTGAAATTGCAGCAGGGAGTATTGCAATGGGGCTTGGAGGGTATTTGGCGGGCAAAACCGAGCAAGATCATTATAATAGCGAGTTAAAAAAAGAATATTGGGAGCTAGAACATAAGAGGGAAGTTGAAATTGACGAAGTTCGACGCGTTTTTATAGAATGGGGCTTAAGTGCTGCCACTGCCGAGGAGGCGACCATGGAAATTATTAAAGACGATGATCGTTGGGTTGAATTTATGATGAAACATGAGTTGGGTTTACAAAAACCAGACCCTAAAAGAGCTAAAAAAAGTGCATTTAATATTGGAACCAGTTATATCGTTGGAGGAATGGTGCCATTGGTGCCGTATTTTTTTGTTGAAAATGCAATTGACGGATTAAAAGTATCTGCGATCATCACCCTGATTTGCTTATATATATTTGGGTTTTTTAAAAGTAAAATCACAGGGATTAATCCTTGGCTAGGAGGATTAAAAGTAATGATGATTGGAGCTGTAGCAGCAGGTGCTGCATTTACAATTGCTAAACTTATACAGGCAGCTTAGTTACGAATGTCATCATACTCGGTTGTGAAATACTTAATGTAAATGCGCTCGAATTGGTTCTATCAATTTCTGCATAATAGTAATCTTTTGAATAAGATGGTAAAAATATTGCTAGGTTATTTTGGAAAAAAGGCTAAGATTATTTAGCTTCAAAGTACTTAAAACCAAATCACTAAAACCAATTACTTATGAGTCAACCAATTAATGCAAATCGCCTATTCATGGCTAGTTGCTTTGCACTTATCACGACTGCGTTTTCGTTTAGCATCCGAGCGGGGATACTAACACAGTTGGGAACAGAAATGCACTTAGACACAGTCCAATTAGGAACCATCAATTCTATGTGGTTTCTTGGATTTCCGATTTCAATGATTTTAGGCGGTATTTTTTATTCTTCTATTGGACCTAAATTCATTATGCAAATTGCCTTAGTCGCGCATACAGTGGGCATTCTATTGACTATTTATGCAACAGGCTACAGCACCTTATTAATTTCTACCTTATTAATTGGGTTAGGAAATGGATGTACCGAAGCCGCATGTAATCCTATGATTGCTGATTCTTATTCAGGATTGGACTTCAATAAAAAAATTAATCGTTTTCACATGTGGTTCCCAGGTGGAATTGTAATAGGCGCATTAGTTTCTAAGTTCATGACAGATGCAAACTTACATTGGCAAGCACAAATTTGGATCATCTTAATTCCAACTATTATTTATGCAGTTTTATTTTATGGCCAAAGTTTTCCTAAACCAAGAATTGCAGAAAATTCGGTGGTGGCTAATTTCAAAGCCATGTTGAATCCATTATATTTATTCATGGCTGCTTGTATGGCACTTACTGCTATTTCAGAATTTGGTCCACAACAATGGGTAGGACCTATTTTAGCAAAAGCGGGTGCAAGTCCTATGTTGATTTTAGCATTGGTAACAGGATTGATGGCGGTAGGTCGCTACTTTGCTGGTCCATTGATTAAGCAATTAAATACAGTAGGCGTATTGTTAGGTTCTGCTGTTTTTGGTGTAATAGGACTTTACATGATGAGTACCATGCAAGGCTCTATGTTATATATCGCAGCCGTATTTTATGCATTAGGGATTTGTTATTTCTGGCCTAATATGCTTGGTTATATTGCCGAAAATTTACCTCAAACTGGGGCCCTTGGTCTTTCTATCTTGGGTGGTATTGGAATGTTCTCCTCTTCTATGTTCCAACCTATCATTGGTGGATGGATTAAAGATAATAAGGTGATTGCAGAAGGAACAGGATTAGTAGGGGATGCTGCAGATTTAGCTGCGGGTCAGTCTACTTTATCTAATATGTTGCTTTTCCCAGCGATACTTATAGTTGCATTTACTGCTTTGTATTTCTTTGGAAAAAAGAAACAACACGCATAAAGCATCATTTAATTTATAAAAAAAAGCCCCATTCCAATTTATTGGAACGGGGCTTTTTAATTATTAGTATTTTAAAATAAATATTGTTTTAATTGAATTAGTTGTTGTGGGATGTTTTTTGAATTCCAATGTTCATGAATGGCCATGGCTGCTCCTAAACTTGAAGCTTGTGAAAGGGTTGCTGCAAATACTTTTTTATCAGGATATGCCGCTGCTAAAAAGTGCATGAAAACAGGGTTATTACTAAAACCCCCATCTACAAATACTTGACGAGCATCTGCATATTGCAATACCAAATTGGAGCTGATCACTTGTTGTTGAATAATGTGATGTATCACAAGATGATAAGCTTCCTCATAAGTTTCGATAGAAGCAAGGTCACCAGACTCTATAATATTTTTATAAATAGCAATATTAAACTCAACGGTTTTATAATAGTCTAATGCCGTATTAAATTGCTGCGCTAATTTTTTTATTTCTTGCTCATGTTGATTGCCAGCAAATAAGCGGGAAGCCTTAATGGGTTGGCCAGTGTAGGAAATATAACATAAACAATCTTGTTGCAATTCTTGTTCGGTAAGAGTACTTTGATTAAAGGGGTTTAAGCTAATACTCCATGTACCAGTTGAAATTAAAATATAGGGCTCCTGAAAAGAATGAATATAGGGCACCAATGCTGCCGAACTATCGTGTAATCCGATGCCCACTTTAAGTTGGGTATGATATAATGGAAAAGAAATATCTAATACTTCATCACTTTTTTTAATGGGTGCTAATTTATCCGATAACCCTTCCTTTGCAACCCACTCATGGTATTCCATTTTATTAAAATTCCATAAATGTGTATGACAACCTATACTTGTAATATCCGAATAGCATTGTTTGGTAAATAAAAAACTTAAGTATTGAGGTAAGTGTAAAGCTGTTTTAATGGAATCAAATTTAGCAGGAACTTGCTTTTTTATTCGGTACAACTGCATCCCTGAATTTAAATTTCCTAAAATAGGCGAGGCCGTCTCCTTTGCCATATGCATTTCGCCACCATATTGAGCATAAAAAGAATCACTAATTTCCTTATCTAAAGGCTTGAGGTAATTATATAATGGTGTGATTTCATTGCCTTCAATATCTAAAAAAACAAAACTAGCACCATAGCCCGAAAAATTAATAGCTTTTATCTCAAAGGAGGCATTGTCCATAATTTCCTGAAATGACTTATACATCCACTGCTTTAACATGATAATATCCTCACCCTCAAATCCATCTTCATCTTTTATTTCGGCAAACTGTTCAATAGATTCATACACCAAATCATAGGATTCATTAAAGAGCAATAATTTTTTATTGGTTTTTCCAATATCAAATATAAGTATGACGGGAGTTGCATTCATTATAATCCTGTTGCGATGGTATTACCCCTTTGTTTGATTAATTGACTTCTGATTTGTTGTGTTCTGTAAAATGAAAGCGGATCTAAAGCACCATTGCTTCTTAGTCTGGCTTCCGCTACTAAGGCCCTGATATCGGTTCTAAAACTATTTTGTAAAATTTCTTGTGCAGCAACCACATCATTATTTTCTTGGGCCTCATTTAATTTATTTCGATCCAATAATAATGCTTGTGCATAGGAAATCATAATGGCTTCAACGGATTGTATTAAATCCTCTAAGGGGTCTTTTACATTATGACTTGCATCAATCATCCATCCTAAATCCTTTACATGATTCATTCCCCTCGCATCCATGCCCTCTACTAATTCATTAAAAATTAAAAATAACTGGTATGGCTTTATACTTCCTACTGTTAAATCGTCATCGCCATATTTACTATCATTAAAATGGAATCCTGCTAATTTTTTTTCCATTAATAATAAAGCCACAATTTGTTCAATATTGGCATTAGGTAAATGATGACCAAGATCCACTAAGGTGAATGCTTGAGGGCCCAACTTATTTGCATATAATAAAGATTGACCCCAATCTCCTACAGTCGTAGAATAAAAATTAGGCTCAAAGGCTTTGTATTCAATAAATATTTTCCAATCCGGCGGTAAGGAAGCATAAATTTCCTGTAAACCTTCGAGTGTATTTTGAAAAGCTTTTCTAAAATTAAGTTGACCCGGGAAGCAACTTCCGTCACTTAACCATACGGTTAGTGCCTTTGACCCTAATGCAGCTCCGTGTTGTATCACTTCTATATTATGTTGAATCGCTTGTTGTCGTACTGCTTTATTGGTATGCTGAAGGGATCCAAATTTATAACTTTGTAATTGGCCCTTTTGATCCTGAAAAGTATTTGAATTCACAGCATCAAATTTTAAATCTAAATCTGCTGCTAATTTTTGTATTGATTTGTAATCATCTGGGATGTCCCAAGGAATATGAAGTGATATGGCACCACTTGATTTATTAAGTGCATGTAATAAACCTACATCTTCCATTTTATCTTGTAAGGTGGCGGGTTCGCCTGCTCCTGAAAATCTTGCAAACCTAGTACCTCCTGTACCTAATGCCCAACTAGGAATGGCTACATTAAAATCCATTAATTTTTGAATAACCGCCTCCACCTCACTTAACTGCCCACTTATATAAGCCAACTTTTGCTGATGCGTTTTTAAATGGGCCTCATTATGTTGGTCAATATTTGCTTTGTTAATTCTCATAAATTAATTGATTAAGGCATGTAAAAAACATTCTTTAAGGAAATAGATAAGGGAGAATGATCTGAATTGGTTTCCATAATGTCTTTCATATAAGCCCACCACTTTTTCATAATGGGATGATGGGGTAATGCATCCAATTGAATAGGGTCCTCCACTTTCATGATTCCAAATAAGCTTAAACTTTGCTCATTTAGGTAAATATAATATTCACTCACGCCATGGGTCTTTAGTAATGAAGTTAATTCGGGCCAAATAGCAGTATGCCTTTTTTGGTACTCAGCTTCAAAGCCTTTCATTAATTTCATTTCAAATGCCAACTGTTGCATAAAGCATTATTTATCTAACAAATGAATTGGCGATACCACCATCTACATTGATTACATTTCCTGTTGTTTTGTTTAACAAGCCACCCACATAAGCAAAACAAGCATTTGCAATATCTGTTGGTAAAATGATTTCATTTAATAAAGTTCTACTTGCATAATATTCGGGTAAGGCTTCAATACTAATGCCATAAGCTTTTGCACGACCCTCGGCCCATCCACTACTCCAAATATTACTTCCTGCGATTACCGCATCTGGATTCACTACATTCACTCTAATTTTATCCTTACCTAGTTCGGCCGCATTCAATCTACTTAAATGAAGTTGTGCAGCTTTTGCCGAGCCATATCCTGCATTATTAGGGCCACTCACCAATGCATTTTTACTTACTATATTTAATATATCTCCCCCTACGGACTGCTTGCGCATAATATCAATAGCACTTTGCGTCACTAAAAATTGACCTTTCACCAATACATCATATAATAAATCCCAATCTTGTTCAGTATGATCTTCCATTGTTTTTGAAATAGATAAACCTGCATTATTTACAATGATATCTAATCCACCAAATTGTAAAGAGGCTGTTTGCATTGTTTTTTTAATACTAGCTGCATCTGTGACATCTAGAATATCAGCAGCAACCACATCTTTTCCATAAGCAGCAATAAATTCGTCCTTAGCCAATTGTAATCTTTCTAAATTATTATCAGATAAAATAACACAAGCACCTTCGCTTGCAAATTTATGAGCGATTGCTTTTCCAATACCACCGCCACTTCCAGTCACCAAAGCAATTTTTCCTTTTAGGGATTTTGCTTTTGGCATTCTTTGTAATTTTGCTTCCTCCAATAACCAATATTCAATATTGAAAGCCTCTTGCAAAGGAAGTGAAGTGTAACTAGAAATGGCTTCAGCTCCTTTCATTACATTAATTGCATTGGTATAAAATTCAGAGGAAACCCTTGCTGTTTGTTTGTCTTTTGCAAAAGTAAACATGCCCACTCCTGGAAACAAGATGACCACTGGGTTTGCATCTCGTAGTGCAGGGCTATTGTCTCTTTTACATTGTTGATAATAATCCGAATACATTTTTCGGTAAGCAATAAATAGAGGTTCTATTTTTTGCTTTATCTCTGCACTGTTTTTCATGTCAATATCCGCAGGGATATTTAAAACAAGTGGTGCAATTTTAGTTCTTAAAAAATGATCAGGACAACTTGTACCCATGGGCGCTAATCGATCTAAATCATTTGAATTAATAAATTCTAAAACACGATCATCGTCGGTGAAGTGTCCAATCATTTTTGTTTCAGACGAGCAAAAGCCTCTTAAAATGGGAGCTAAGGCGGCCGCTTGTGTCATTCTTTCTTGCTTTGGCAAGGCATTTATTTTTTGTCCTTTGAATGCGGCACCTTTTTTAATGTAACTATCTTCAAGGTACTGCGCACAAATTTCGATGACTTCTAACGTATTCATATAACTTTCATATGCAGTGTCGCCCCAAGTAAATAAACCATGCGAACCTAACATAATGCCTCTAATACCAGGATTGTCTTCGAGGCATTTTTTTAATTGTAGTCCTAAATCAAAGCCTGGTCTTTGCCAAGGAACCCATCCAATGGTTCCTTTAAATAATTCCTTTGTAATTTTTTCACCATCCTTTGCTGCAGCAATTGCAATGGCGGCATCAGGATGTAAGTGGTCAATATGTTTGAAAGGAAGTAATCCATGTAATGCGGTATCAATGGAAGGCGCTTTTGAATCAAAGTCAAATATGCAATGGTTGTATAAAGCAACAATTTCATCTTCAAAGGCAAGTCCCTTGTATATATTTTGCAAGTCATGCAAGCGGTCCAAATAAAGTGCAGCAAGGCCTTCTTTTTTCATAGTTCCTAGGTCGCCACCACTTCCCTTCACCCACATTACTTCTACTTGTTTTTGAGTAAGTGGATCCATACTAGCCACTTTACAAGAAGTATTTCCACCACCATAATTGGTTAATCTTAAATCGGCTCCTAATAAATTGGATCGGTATACCAATAAAGCAACTTCGTCACCTGCTAAGGCTTTTGCTTTTGCATCTTCCCATAAATAACTTACGAACTTAAATGTTTTGTTTCCTGACATGATGAATGATTTTTCTATTGTTTGATTTATTTTTTATTTTAATGAATTGCCATAACCCACTACCAACACAGATAATATGATGGTGGCAATACCCAATGTGATGGTTGCTTTTGTTTTTTTACTTACGCCTTTCCATTCCTTTAATACTATGCCCCACATATTGGCTACTAATATAATAAAAGCCATATGCAGTATCCAACTACTTGCTCCGTTTCCTAATTTACTTTCGCCCATGCCATAAAAAAAGAATTGTAAAAACCAAGTAGTACCTGCTAGTGCAGACAATAAATAATTTTTTAACAAAGGCGTTTCTTTATTAGTGTAATCGCCAAAGGATTTATTTTTTGTATTTAATATAAAGCACCAAATAAAATTAGTAGCTAGTCCACCCCATAATAAAATAATATAGATCACATTATTTTGAAAAAGTGGATTCATGCCATGCGCTACAGCGGCTTCTGCCATTGGCTTTCCTGCTTCAATGCCAAAATTAAAACAAGCACTCATGATCCCTGAAAAAATAGCAACGACTAATCCTTTTACTAAATTAAATTCTGCAACGGATTTTTGTTTTTCTACTTCCGTCATTTCTTTTTCTTTCATCATCCCTGCTTTTCCAGAAAGATAAATCCCCACCAAGCATATCAAAACGCCTACTAAAACAATACGACCCCAAGTGGTCCCAATTAAATCGTTGAATGTTGTTTTTCCTTGCGTGGGATTAAAATTATAATAGATGGAAGGGACAAGCGCGCCAAAAGCAGAGCAAAAACCTAAGACCACCGAATTACCCAATGACATTCCTAAATACCTTACACCAAGCCCATAAGTTAATCCGCCAAATCCCCATAATACACCAAAGAATAATGTGTATTTTATGGTATCAATAGGAGTGGCTTTGATAATTTCTACAAATCCAGGTATGGTTAAATAGGCAGCAAGAGGGGGAACGATAAGCCATGAAAATAAACCTCCAATAATCCAGTAACTTTCCCAATTCCATTGTTTTACTTTTTTATAGGGCATATAAAAACTACCAGAAGCAAATCCTCCAATAAAATGAAAAATAACGCCCAATAATACTTGCATGCCTACTTATTTAAATTCAAGTAAATTTAACAAGTCTTTGGTCAAAATCAAACACTTTTAGTGATTAATAAAAGACTGAATGGCATTCGACACTTTTAGGTAGGATTCCTCCATTGGAATATGCCCAACATTAGGTAAAATAAACAATTGACTATTTTTTATGTCTTGTTTGAATAGATAGGCATTGTCTACCGAAATCAATTGATCTTGTTCGCCCCATATAATAAGACTAGGTTGGGTGATGGTCTTAATATCGGCTGAATGGAGAGGTGCTCTATTTTTAAATAAGGATAAAGCGGCACTGCGATTGCCAGCACTTAATAATAAGTCATGATATCTGGTGATGGTCGCTTCCGTTACAAAGGAAGGATCATAAAAAACCGATTCCAAGCTTTTTTTCACTAAAGATTTTGGCGTAATAAATAAAAGCAATTTATTAATAACTGGCATACTCGCAATAGCAAAGCCAAGACTTCCCTTTTCGTTTTTTTTAGGATATCCGCCTGCGTCAATTAAAATAAGTTTTGTCACTTTGTTTGGATATGCCACCGCATACTCCCAAGCAATTCCACCACCTAATGAATTTCCTGCTATGATACATTTATTTACTTTGAGTTGCGTTAAAAAGGAATCTACAAAATGAACATAGTAAGGAGCTGCGTAATTATTTTCGGGATTGGGTCCAGTTAATCCAAAGGCAGGTAAGTCGAATCTTATAATTCGTTTATGATTATTGGGGCGAGCTAAAATGATATTCACGACACTATCCCAAGTGTTTAAAGATGCCGATGTGCCATGTATTAAAACTAAGGGTGAAGGATCTTTTGGATTGCCTTCGTCACGATAGTGCACTTGCATGCCCATGAAAGGCATGAATTTTGAATTACCTGTCGCATACTTTGCTTTCAATTTTTCAACAGGTATATCCCTTTGCGCAAATAAGGAAAATAATACAACAAATAAGAGTAAGATCATTGAACTCGTATAAAGAAGGATGCGTGTTGATTTTTTCATATTACTTTTTTTGCGGCACTTTTAAAATTTGCGTATCAGTGATGAGCTTTTCGACATTATAATTTCCAAAATTCACAGTTGCATTAGGGAATACTGTTTTAATACGCGCTAAATCCGTTTCCTTAATATTAGTTTGACCTACATATAACTGGTTTAATTTTTTCAAATTATTGAGCTGCATTAATCCGTTAAGAGAAATTTTTGTATTGACGATATTTAAATATTGTAATTCATGTAAATCATTTAAAATAGCTAATTGCTTGTCACTGATGTTTGTGTTTTCGATACTTAATTTTGTTAATGACTTGCAATCTGCTAATACATTTACTAAGGGGTCATTAAAAACCATCCCTGGCATTTTTATCCAAACTACATTATCATTGATTTTTTTTATTAAATCATTAATCGTGTCATTAGCATGGGGTACCGTAATAAAGTTGGCGCTTATATAATTACTGTTTAATGCAACATTCACAATGGTCACACCCATTTTTTTTAATCCATTAATGACTTTTTGATCAGCAGGTCCAATTTCAGCAGTAGGAATGGCTTGTACTTGAACTTTAGAACCATTGTTATTTTGTACTGCTAATAATACGCTTTGCATATTGCTTGGCGGTGACAACTCTTTTACTTTTTTATTAAAGGAAGCCCCACTACTAATCCACCATTCTAATAACCTTCTTTCTTGTTCCGTCACTTGTGGCTTGCCTTTTGGAGGCATGTGTTTTTCATCTACAGGGTCTAATAAAATATTTTTATACAACGGACTTTTCAGTGGATCGCCTGCGTGTAACACCAATCCATCTTCACCCCCTTTCAAAATCCATTCTTGTGCATCTAATCTTAGTTTGCCCTTTTTTTTGATACTTGAATGACAGCCATAACATTTTTCTTCTAATATGGGTTGAATGATATCATTAAATAAAACGGCTTCTTGCACATTCGCAATAATGGGTTTATTTTTTATGACTTTTTTGTCCTCAACAAAAACGCCCTTGGTTAAGTAGCCTTCGCCGTGGGTTAAAGTGCCTCCATAATGTCCCGTTAAAAAAATTAATATAAGCAAAACAAACGCGGTCCATTTTAAATAAACGGCTTTATGTGTTTTAATGAATACATATCCTAAAAGTGAAATGACAGCAACACTAATAGCCAACCATTGATGTTTAAAAATTAAATTGGCATCATAGTCGCCGTTATTAGATAAGGCGTAACCTGTTATGCAAGAAAATACAGCACTTAGCGCACCCATTAAATAAGTGAAGGGTAAGGCAGCTTCTAATTTTTTATATTTTTCCCAACTTGATAATCCATGTATCAAAATAGCAAATAATAATATACCAATGGGAAAGTGAACCCATAAAGGATGAAAGTGACCTATTAATTTGATAATACTTTCCAAGATGTTTTAATTTATTATGCTACAATTTCATTAATGACTCTTCCATGCACATCGGTTAATCTAAAAGATCTTCCTTGGAATGGGTAAACTAATTTTTCATGATCAAATCCCAATTGATTTAAAATGGTGGCTTGCATATCATAGGCAGTCACTTTACCACTAATAGCACTATATCCAATCTCATCCGTTTCGCCAAAGCTACTTCCTTGTTTAATTCCACCTCCTGCCATCCATGTGGTAAATGCTTCAGTATGATGATCGCGTCCTTTGAATGGTAATGTTTTTCCATCTCTATTTTCTTGCATTGGTGTGCGACCAAACTCACCACCCCAAACAACTAAGGTTTCATCCAATAAACCTCTTTGTTTTAAATCAAGTAATAAAGCAGTAATTGGTTTATCAATGGTACGGCATTTATTTACAAGTCCTATATCTACTGCGTTACTTACATCTGTTCCGTGACTATCCCAACCCCAATCGAATAATTGTACAAATCGAACTCCTTTTTCAACTAATTTTCGAGCCAACAAAACATTATTGGCGAAACTTGCTTTTCCTGGATGGGTACCATACATTTCATGAATATATGCAGGCTCATCATTTATGTTCATGACATCAGGAACCGAAATTTGCATTTTAAATGCCATTTCATATTGCGCCATTCTTGCAACAATTTCAGGATCCTTAAATTCATTATAAGTTAATTGATTTGCTTCATTGATGGCATCAATAGATGCTTTTCGTAAATCACGATCAATACCCGCTGGATCTTTTAAAAATAAAACGGGATCTCCTTCACTACGACATTGAACACCTTGGTATACTGATGGTAAAAAACCATTTCCCCAAACACTTTTTCCAGCGTCCGGATTATTTCCTCCCGAAGTAAGTACCACAAAACCGGGAAGGTTGCTGTTCTCACTTCCAAGTCCATAAGTAACCCAAGCGCCAATACTAGGTCTGCCTAATCTTGGCGAACCGGTATGCATTAATAATTGCGCAGGACCATGGTTGAATTGATCGGTTTGTACTGCTTTTAAAAAACTTATTTCATCTGCTACGGTTGATAGATGAGGAAGGTTATCAGAAATCCAAGCCCCACTTTGGCCTCTTTGTTTAAAGACAGCTTGTGGCCCTAACATTTTAGGTACCCCTCTTATGAAAGCGAATTTTTTTCCATCCAATAAACTTTGAGGACAATCCTGCCCATCTAATTTTAATAATTCAGGTTTATAGTCAAATAATTCAAGTTGAGAAGGGGCGCCCGCCATGTGTAAATAAATAACCGATTTGGCTTTGCCAATAAAATGAGGGGCATGTGCCATTAATGGATTGGTATTGGTAAAATTTCCAAAACTATCCTTACTGCCTAGCCAATCACAACCACCTACCATCGAACCTAGTGCCATAGCACCTATTCCAGAAAAACATTCTTTAAAAAAATATTTTCTAGTGATTTGATGTGATGTTTCTAGGTTGGCTTCCTGTATTATTTTTTTATTATTCTGTTTACTCATTTCAATTAATTTTTTGTCAAAAATTCATCTGTGTTTAATAATGCTGTTGCAACCATTATCAAGGCTGCTGAACCTGGATCCGCATTTTTATTACCTGTGATTTGTTGCGATTTTAATGAATCTTGACTGTATTTTACAAAGGAGATATGATACAATTTTTCAAATACCTTTTGTTGCGCTTCGGTGATGTTTTTATTAAAAGCCAATTCATAGGCTTTACTAATTTGTTTACTTGCATTTTGAGGTACTAAGGACTGAACGCGTTTAGCAAAGTGTTGCGCTGCTTCAATGTATACCGAATCGTTTAATGCATTCAATGCTTGCAATGGGGTGTTGGTTCTTATGCGTCGTGCCGAACAAACTTCCCTGCTTGTGCCATCAAAACTGATCATGGACGGATAGGGCGCAGATCTTTTCCAAAAAGTATATAATGCGCGTCTATATTGATTGCCTTCTGTACTAATATTCCAAGTAGCTCCATTATAAGGTGATTTCCATATTCCTTCAGGTTGATAAGGCATCACACTTGGACCAAACATTTTATTACTTAATAACCCACTCACCCTTAATGCTTGATCTCTTACTTGCTCGGCAGATAATCTTACCCTTGGGCCTCTTGCATATAATTTATTATAAGGGTCCTTACTTGCTGCTTCATTATTAAATTTAGAATCTTGTTGATAAGTGGCACTCATCACTATTTCTTTGATCATTTTTTTTATACTCCAATGATGCGTATTCATTAATTGCCAAGCTAAATAATTTAATAAAGCTTCATGCGTGGGAGGAATGCCTTGTGTTCCAAAATCTTCTAAAGTTTCTGTAATGCCTTGTCCAAATAATTGTTCCCAAATACGATTCACCATTGTTCTAGCAGTGAGCGGATTTTTTTTATCTGTTAACCACATGGCCATTCCCAATCTATTTTTTGGCGCATTAGCTGGCAGGCCACCTAATGAGGCTGGGACATCCGGTACGACTGCTTTTCCTTTCACCATCCAGTTGCCTCTTTCAAATACATTCGTCGTGCGAGACATGGTGGCGGGATTGTCAATCATAATGGGCGTACCTGTATAATTGGTCGCAATTATAAGTGAATCAAAATTTTGAGCAGCCAATGCATTATCAGCTGAACCGTTTTTAGGAAATGGATTGTCAAAATGTAACCAATCAAATACAATACCACTTTCTTCGGGGTTGGTAATTTGACGATTATTATAAGTAAAATACCAATGATGCTTGCCATTGGAGGCAGGTAGGTCAATGGTTGTAATTTTCCAATTGCCTTTTGTATTTTCTACGTTTATATTTTTTAAAAGTGGCCCAGTCGCAGAATCTAAATGAATTTGCAATTTACCACCTGCTTTCCAACTCCTGTATTTATAATATAATAAGCTACTTCCTGTATAATCAATATTTTTTAAGCGCGCAGTACCATTGTTTCTTAACAACAACCAAATGGTGCCTTCCAATGTGCCATTGACAATTTGATCAGCAGCTAATGAATTAAATGCAGGTTGACCCGTTTTAATAAATCGAATGATTTCTTTTTCTCTACTGGGTGCGTTTTGATGAAGCCAGTTTTGTAATTGATTTAATTTAACACTATCCTTGTCGTGGAATTCTTTTAAAAATGGATATTCAGCGTAAGTATCTTCATCACTTGTATTATTAAATAAGGCCATGAATTTATAATACTCCTCATGCTTAAAAGGATCATAGGGATGACTATGACATTGCACACAAGCAAAAGTGGTTCCCATTAAGGTGACCCAAGTTGTATTAACGCGATCTAAAACAGCAGCCGTTCTGAATTCTTCATTATCTGTTCCACCCTCATCATTGGTTAAAGTATTTCGATGAAAGGCAGTAGCGATATATTGTGCATCAGTTGGATTAGGTAATAAATCACCGGCCAACTGCTCTGTTAAAAATTCATTGTAAGGCTTGTCCTTATTAAATGCATCAATTAACCAATCACGATATCTCCAAATGGTTCGAGAATCATCCTTCTCAAATCCTTTGGTATCAGCATATCGCGCAATATCCATCCACATGCTTGTCCATTTTTCTCCATACTGTTGGCTGGCTAATAAATCGTTGACTAAAATTTCATAAGCATCTTCATTGTTATTGGATAAATATTTTTTTGCAATAATATCAGATGCAGGCATTCCAATAATATCAAAGCTTACTCTTCTTAATAAAGTAGGTTTGTCAGCAATAGGGGAAGGTGACAATCCTTCTTGTTTTATTTTTTGATAAATAAAAGGATCTATATTATTTTTTATCCAGCTAGGTTGACCAAACCATCCAAAGGGACCAGCACCCACTTTGGGGATGGGGGTTTCTTCTACTGGAACATAGGCCCAATGATTTCCCCATTGCGCCCCTTGATTAATCCAATTTTTTAATAATGCAATTTCATCATTATTTAATGGAGGATGTTTATAAGGCATGCGCTCCTCCGGGTCCTTTAGTGTCAGGCGCCTAATCATTTCACTATGTTCTGCATCGCCAGGTAAGATGGCTGCTTTTCCTGATTTATTGATAGCGAGTGCATCCTGTCTAAATAATAAACTAAAACCACTTTGTCTTTTTACACCTCCGTGGCAGGTAATACACTTTTTGTTTAATAATGGTTTGACCTCTGTGTTAAAATCAACCTTTTTGTCTTTGATAAAATAGACAGAAACGCAAAAAGCACTAATTACAAAGAGTAATAATACGAGGTATCTTTTAGGGAATCTGTTTAAAAGCATGAGGTGACTATTTTCAGTATTTAAGATAAGTTATTTTTATTTATATGCAAGACCTCTAATGTACGAAATCCTTACTAATCAATGCTTTTGGCCTTATGCTGTGTTAATAAAAACATAAAATTAAAAGAGCCTCGATTTAATTGGGGTGCTAAAGTTTTGATTATAAGGTGTTTAATCTTTTTTCAAATTTTTGTTAAAATAGCTTAACAAACCGTTATCATATAAACCTAAAAAATATTTGTAAATTTTAATTACGAAAATTGCTTTTTTCTAACCAAACCAAACCAAAATGAAAAAAATCTATCAGCAAATTCTTGATTTCCCCCAAACGGTGAATCAAAAAGTTCTAAATGCGCAGTTAAATACTGCAGTGGACAACTTTGATACTCAAAATGGAGTAAGATGCTACACGAAGACCATTTACCAGATTTTATCTTTAGTAGTTCTTATTACCATGGAAGTGGCCATTATCAGAGGTGCTATGGCTTATTTTACCGATGCCACAAGTACGGGCTTAGGTAAAGCAGGTAGTGTTTTAACAACATTATTGTTGATTTATTCGGCTTTCCCAATTGCCCACATTATCAGATCTAGAGGCGAAAGCTTGGGTGGTTCTCATAATGGTATAGTAACTTTTATCTTCAAAGATTTTGTTACAACCAATATTAAAATACTTGGGGAAGTAGTAGCAGTAGGTGCATTTATAGGTGCCGCTTGCTTTACTTTATCTTTTGTATTTGATACTAATTTATACAATGTAACAACTACAACTTCATTAGGTGCTATTAGTGGTTTAACTACTTTACCAATGGAAGGGTTGACTAATTTATTTGGGGCTTTAAAATTAGATTACCTAACAGGGGTTTTACATTCATTCGGTAGCTTCTCTATGGCTGGTACACAAAGCTTTACTGGAGATATGTTATGGAATGCAAATGATTTACTAATTGTTGCAGGCGCCTTTATTAATGTAGCTGTTGGTTTAGCAGTTTTGTATGTTAACCTTGCTATCTATCATTTCTTATATACGATTGTATCTAACTTTATTAAGTGGATCCAAAGTCCTTCTATTCCAATTTCTATGAAAAGCAAATAGTAAGGAGGGTATAAAATATAATATCATTCAAAATAAAAGCCCTGTCTTGAGCAATCGAGACGGGGCTTTTTATAAACATTAAACGGCAATCCAAGGCGAAGATTATTACATAGGTTGATCAAGTATCCGCCCATCTTCCATATGAATAGTGCGATGCGTACGTTCGGCAAAACTAGGATCGTGTGTTACAATTAATAAGGTTTGCTGAAACTCGTCAGACAACCGACTAAAAATATCAAACACCATATCACTATTTTTTTTATCTAGATTTCCTGTTGGCTCATCTCCCATAATAATATGTGGATCATTGATTAATGCACGCGCAATGGCCACTCTTTGTTTTTCACCTCCAGAAATATGATTGGCTTTTTTTAAAGCTAATTGTTCAATACCTAATATTCTTAACTTTTCCATGGCGCGGTGCTCCACTTCTTCATTTGAATATTTATTTAATTTTAATCCTGGTAACATTACATTTTTAAGCACATTAAATTCATTCAAGAGATAATGAAATTGAAAAACAAAACCGATTTTTTCATTTCTAATTTTGGCCAAGTAAGCTTCTTCTTTTTTAGGCATTTCCTGTTGGTCAATTAATATTTGCCCATCATAATCAGTATCCATAGTAGAAAGTAAATACAATAAGGTTGATTTTCCGCAACCAGATTTCCCAGTTAAGGAAACAAATTCTCCCTTGTTGATGGAAAAATTAATATCTGATAGTACTTGAACGCGAATAGGATCGTGAAAGTATTTGTTGATATGCTTGGCTTCTAAAATGGTATTACTCATATTACTTTCCTCTAATTATGACGACAGGATCAATTTTACTTGCTTTTCGCGCTGGGAACCAACCTGCGAAATAGGTGGTGATAAATGAAAATACAATTCCAATCATATAAAACTTTGGATTATAATTGATAGGATAAGTTTTAATAGTAGGTAAGGATGCGGTATTGAATGGGATTTGATCAATGGTGGCTGATAATCCAAATCCAAACAGTAGCCCTACCAATCCACCAAAAATGCCAATGCTAACAGCAATATAAATAAAAATATTTTTAACATCCTTTCCTGAAAATCCAGTTGCTTTTAAAATAGCAATCGAATCCATCTTTTCAAAAATCATCATGTTTAAAATATTATAAATACCAAATCCTGCAACAATTAATAAGGTGATACCCACTGAATAAGAAATTAATGTTCGAATAGAGCTGCCAGTTTCAAATTGCGAATTGGCGGTTTGTACATCTTCGGCATCAATTTGATAAACTTGTTCATATTCTTTAGCCACTGCAGGAGCTAATTTAATATCAAATAATTTAATTTGAATGGCAGTAATATAATTGCTGGGTTGAGATAGTATTTTTTGAACGGTATTGACCGATGCATAACTTTGAACATCATCAAAATCTTTAATGCCAGATTGAAAAATACCTACCACTTTTAATTGAAATCTTTCACCTTTTGATGTGGTGACTTGAACTACATCCCCAATATGTACTAATAATTTCCCCGCTAATCCTTTGCCTAATATAATGCTATTGCTTACTTTAGTTAAATCGGCTGATGTTCCTGAAGTTACATATTCATCAAAATGAAATAATTTAGCTTCTTCAACCGGATTGATACCACTCATGGAGCCAGTGATATCAATATTTCCATCATTGAAAAATACCTGGGCAGTTAATTTGGGAGAAAAGCCTAAAACGCGCTTATCTTTTTTTAGTGCTTCCATGATGGCAGCACTATTATAAATGGCTTGCCTATTAGCATCCGATTTAATTGACTCAATAAAATGGTGTCCTGATTTATAATCTGCTGCTATTTTAATGGGTTGATTTAAATTAGGTTTAATATCATTAAACAATTTTATGTGTGGGGTTCTGTTTAAGATAAGTCCATCAAGTAAATCATTAAGTCCGCTCATAAAACTTAAAAGCGTAATAAACATGGTTATACTAAAAGTAACGCCAATGGCGGCTACCAAGGTTTGCTTCCATCTTGCTAATAACAAAGACCTTGCAATATCAATTAAAAGTTTTTTGTTCATTGCGCAGGTTTAAAAAGCTGATCTTTCGTAGTCACGCCTGAAAGTATTTCTACTTTTTCATAATCCTTTAAACCAATACTCACTTTTCTTTTTTCTTGATTGGCCAATAAAACAAATTCGTTGTTCAATAGATAATTTCGAGGTATGGTGATGGCTTTATCTTTGACTGCAATAATAATATTAGCTTCGGCAGTTAAGTTAGGATACAAATTTTGTGGTTGCTTTGTAAATACTGCGTCCACTTTAAATGATTTTGATTTGTCATTCATCATGGAATACATTTTACTTATAGAAGCTTCAAATACTTGACCCTTGTAGCTATCCATTGTTAATAAAACCTTTTGTCCAATTTGTAGTTTAGAAATATCATATTCATCTACTTGTAATTCAATAAAAAATTGAGTGGCATCACCAATAATTGCAATGGGTGATAATGTGTTGACCATTTCTCCTTTTTCTTTTGATAAGCTATATAGTTTCCCATTCATTTCGCTTTTGATGATATAATCATTCAATGAAGTAGAAGATATATTGGCAGACCTTTGTGTTTGCTCTGATTGAAAATCAATTTGCTTTTGTAAATCATTGATTCGTAATTTGCTCGCATTGTAATTACTAGCAGCATTTTTATAGGAAAGCTCTCTTTGATCTATTTCGTTTTTTGTACCAATGTCCTGTGCCCATAATTTTTTTTGACGATCTAGTAATGAAAGTTCATTTTCCATTTTTAATTTAGCCACTTCCATTTCCGTTTGCGCTTGTTGTAATTTTTCCTTATTGGAATTAATCCCAGAAAACTTGGCTAATAATTGCGCATTTTCATAACTCAATTTTTGTGAAGCATCAGACAATTTAATAATAGCTTGCCCTTTTTTAACAAGAGCCCCATCTTCAACTAAAATTTCATTAATAATCCCATTGGCCCTAGAATATACCTGATATTGATTATAGCTTTTCACTATCCCAGATGCATAAACTGAGTAAGTAATTTTTTCAACATTGGGGTAGGTAGATTCTACTTTTTTATTACAAGAAATAATCGTTGTTAAAAGTAGTAAAATGCCTGCGGCACTTTGAGTGAATTTAAATTGATAATTCATATGTAAAGTTATGCATTATTTTAGAAATGGGTAATTCAATTGATTAACTTTTATGTATATTTATATACCTACTAAAACGACACTATGTGTAAGCAAGTTTTATTTTTTCCCTACCTATTTTTCACCTTTTTTTTTCTGATACCTTCAAGTCTCAAGGCAAATTTGACTTTAAATAATTCGATAGAAGAAGATACCTCATTGATCAAATCATACGCAGTAAAATATTCATCAAAATCTATTCAAATTGATGGAAAGCTCTCTGACCCTGCTTGGAAGCTCGCTCAATGGACCAATTTGTTCGTAGATATTGAAGGTGATAAAAAGCCCAAGCCCTTATTTGATACTAAAGTTAAAATGCTATGGGATAGCGAATATTTATATATTGGCGCCTATTTAAAAGAACCTGATTTATGGGCTACCCTTACAAATCCAGATGATATTATTTTTAGAGACCATGATTTTGAAGTTTTTATTGATCCAAATAATGACGAAAATCAGTATTTTGAAATTGAAATCAATACACTTGGAACTGTCATGGATTTATTTATGTTTAAGTCCTATCGTCATGGAGGTCCCATGGATATGAATTGGAACAGCGTTGGAATGAAAAAAGCAGTCACTTATATAGGTACCCTGAATGATAATCGAGATAAGGATAAAGGTTGGTATGTAGAAATGGCCATCCCTTATCTGTGTTTAAAAAAGCCAGGTAGAAATTATTTACCCCAAACCAATGCACCTTGGCGTATTAATTTTTCAAGAGTAGAGTGGACCATGGAAAAAGAGGGTATTGGTTATACTAAAAAAAAGCAGGCCAACGGCAATCCCATTCCAGAATTCAATTGGGTTTGGTCACCAATAGGTATAATAGACATGCATATTCCTAATCGCTGGGGCTATTTACATTTTATAAAATAATGCCTTTATTTATTATTTGACTCCATTAAATCGTTCCTATATTTAACATTATTAAATCAAATCTATTTTCAATTACAGCACATGAAAAAAACCATTGTATATTTTATAATTTTATTATCTACACATACTCAAGCACAATCAACTAAGGTAGCGATCAGCCAGTCACCTATTGCAGATTGGCTGGTAAGCCCTATTAGCCAAAAAGCAAAAATTTTTACTGTGGGTCAAAATATTGTAATGAATAATGGGCTTGTAAAAAGGGTTTTTATTATTTCACCCAATGTGGCTTGCTTTGATTATACTAATTTAAGTAATGGACAACAACTTATTCGTAGTATTGAACCCGAAGCAAAAGTGGTTTTAGATCAAGTGACTTACAAAGTGGGGGGCTTATCTGGACAAAGAGAAAAAGCTTATTTAAAATTAGCAAGCATCAAAGGGCTTCAAAAAAACGATTCAGATTTTGTGTATTCTCGCTATACCATCTCTACTATCGAACCCTTTATACATTGGAAGCCTACCACCTGGCTCACTAATGGTCAACAACCTACTGGCGCAAGTATTGTATTTGAATTTGTATCTCCTCTTGCCGCACTTAAAAATATTATTATTAAAGTGCATTATGAATTATATGATGGCATTCCTTTAATTACGAAATGGATATCTATTGATAATGCATCCAATAAATCCATCAAAATAAATAGAGTGGTGAATGAAGTACTTGGTCTCGTAGAAGAGGAAAGTGCCGTAGTAGGAAAGCCAGAGGAAATGAAAAAACAACATGGTATTTATGTTGAAACAAATTATGCTTTTAACAATGCCATGCGTTATGATATTAGTGATCAAACCACTCATTGGAAAACCGATCTCGCTTATACATCTCAAGTAAATTATAATTATGAAACGCCTTGTTTATTAGAGATATATCCTGAAAAGGCTCCTGGTATTGATTTAGCGCCGAATGAAAATTTTAAATCAGTTCGTACAAATGAACTATTAATGGACAGTTATGATAGGCAAAGACGAGGGCTCATGTTAAAAAAGATGTACCGCACTCTTGCTCCTTGGACCACGCAAAATCCCATTTTTATGCATTTGGTGAGTAGAAATGATCAGGAAGTAAGAAATGCTATTGATCAATGTGTTGCCACGGGATATGAAGCTGTGATTTTAAGCTTTGGCAGTCATTTAGAAATGGAAGACAGTTCAGCTTCTAATATTAAAAGATGGAAAGCATTAACAGACTACGCACACCAACATCATATTTTGTTAGGAGGATACTCCCTATTTAGTAGTAGACGCATAAGTGACGAAGATGATGTAGTAGATATTAAAACAGGTAAGCCAGGTGGTGCATTTTTTGGTAACGCTCCTTGCTTTGGAAGTAAATGGGGATTGGCTTATCGAGATAAAATAAAATACTTTTTTAAAACCACTGGTTTTGATATTTGGGAGAATGATGGTCCTTACCCGGGCGATGTTTGTGCTTCAACAACACACCCAGGGCATAAGGGCTATGATGATTCTCAATGGAGACAAATGGAAATTCAGAAAGAATTATACCACTGGTTAAATGAAAGTGGTGTATACATTAACGCACCGGATTGGTATTTTTTAGACGGCACTAATAAAATTGCATTAGGATATCGAGAGGTCAATTTTTCTTTGTCTAGAGAACAACAAAAATTATTGAATCGTCAAAATATTCACGATGGTACTTTGGAAAAAATTCCGTCCATGGCTTGGGGCTTTGTTCCATTGACAAAATACCAAGGAGGTACCGAAGATGCAGTGCTAGAGCCACTTAGCGAACATCTAAATGATTATGAGCAACTCATGATGCAATACTACGGGGCTGGAGTACAAGCTTGTTATAGAGGACCTCGATTGTATGATACAGAAACCACAAAAGCTTTGGTATCCAAAACTATACAATGGTATAAAAAATATAGAAATATATTAAACGCTGATATGATTCAATTGCGTCGAGCTGATGGTCGCGATTGGGATGGTTGGATGCATGTGAATCCTGCAACCTCACAAAAAGGATTCATGATGTTGTTTAATCCAACGCATGAGGTCATGACTAAAACCATTCAACTTCCATTGTATTATACGGGTCTTTCTAATAAAGCAAAAATTACCGATTCCAAAGGTGTTGTTACTCAATACACTTTAAATCGAGATTATACTGTCAATTTTACTTTTACCATTCCGCCAGACACTTATAACTGGTTTGTGATTGAATAAAAAAAAGCGTCCCGAAAATCGGGACGCTTTTTTTTATAAATAGATTTGATGTTTAATTTAAAAATAGCTCATCAATAAAAATCCAGGCAGGCGTTCCTTTTCCAGGATGCCATACAGGTAATTTTTTTAAATTCAGAACTGTAAATCGATAATGCTTGTATGTGGTATTATTAGGAAATACATAAGTAAATGTTTTGATATCCCTCATCACATCTTTTTGAGTAATGGTAGGGAATTTAGTTTCACTTATTTTTTTATATTTTACACCATCATCACTTCCTTCTACTGCGATAGAAACAATGGGGAATACATAACCGCCTACATCTATTAAACTATTTAAAAATGCTTGATGTAATAGTTGTGGTTGTTTAAAATCGACTACAAATTTCATAGTTGTGTCCTTATAGCCTAACCATTTTTTATTAGTGAAATTAGATCCTCCTAATTCAAGGTCCACCAATGTTTTAGCACCATCTCCAAGGTATTTTTTGTCTGGAGAGGATACTAGGTAAATAGAATCAGGATGAATCTCGGACTTATAAAAATTACGCTGAACAATATCGCTACTTAGCCAACCTGGTTTAAATACTTTTACTTTTAAATTAGTGTTTCTAGTTAATCGTAAAGTGTTTTTATAAATAGGGCTATTGGTGCTATCAGGATCAGTACCATCTGTCGTATAGCGTATGGTGACTCCGTTTAATAAATGTTTTATTTTAACATCTAAAAAACGAGTAATGATCGAAGAATCTTGATCAATGGTGGGCACATTAATTTTAAATAATTCATTTTCTAAATTATCTCCAATTGTAAATTTAATTTTAGGATACTGGGCAGCTAATTTTTCTAATTGTGCTTGATTATTCACATTTGACCATACATTTATTTTAGAGAAAGTAGCGCCTTTTAAAAATGCATTTAATTCAGCTTCGCTAAATTTGATACCACAAATGGATAAATATTTTAATTTTTTTAATTGCTTTAATGGTTCGATTGCCTTTATATCAAGTGAAGTATAATTTAAGTTTATATTTTCTACATTATTAAATTGACTTATGATATTGATATCTTCCGATGTCAAAGGCATGCTTTGCATATTGAGTCTAATAATTTGATCTTTTACATTTTCTAATTTTTTTAATACCGCTTGACTATAAAAATTACGTTGAAAAAAATTAACTTCAATGGCATCACTACCATTGAATAAATAATTGACTGTGCAATAACTTGAATTATATTCTTTTAAATCTGGTAATCCAGTTTTGCCAATCACTTTTGTATTATCAACTGGTGTATACTTATTTGCTAATAAAAATAAAGTGTCTGTTTTAGCTAGTTCTCTCATTTTAACTTTAAAATCCCCACCTGCTTTAATCCATCTACTTAATATAGCTACCTCCTCGGTAGTCAATTGTGTTTTTCCTTCGGGAGGCATGTGCTTTTTATGCGTGATGTCTAAATGTATGCGCTCAAACAGCATTGATTCCTTATCCTTATCAAAGGAAAGTATATTACCATCCTTGCCGCCTTTGAGGATATTAGCAGGCGTATTTAATAATAATTCTCCTTTTACTTTATCAGTCCCATGACAACCTACACATTTTTGTTGTAAAATAGGCGCCACAGCTTTTACATATAAAGTAGCATTAGAATCGATTACTGCTTTCACAACTTGCACTTGATCAGCCACTTCTTTTTGAGGGAAGTTGATGACATTAGCACCATGTGTGAGTTGCGCCCCTTTATGCGTAAAAATAATGATCACTAATAGATACACCATTGAGAATTGAACCCTAAAGTTGTATTTATTTTTAAATATTTGACTTTGTTGTAAATAAATGAGACCCCAACTAATAAATGCAATTGCAACACCGCCCCATTGGTGTAAAAAAATTAATTGCTCATCATAGTTATCTTGTTTTGATAAAAAAATACCGAGAATGGCTACAATGCTTGATAAAAAAGCGTTACCTACTAGTATGGCATGTACATTTTTCTCATCAATGCTATTTTTTTTATCTACTAAATAATAAATACCAATAAGGGTTCCCAATACAATAGGAAAATGTAAAAACAAAGGATGCATTTTACCTAACCATTCAAGATAGATGCCTATTTTTAATGTTTCATTAAATAAGGCAATCAATAATAAAAATGGATTGAATAGCCATAGTGCGTTAAGTACATAAGCACTCAATTTTTTTAACCTCATGTTTAACTAATTAAATCATTTATCACATTTCCAGCAACATCGGTTAATCGATATCTCCTACCTAAATGTTTGTAAGTAAATTCCTCATGACGAATACCCATTAAATGCATGATGGTTGCATGAAAGTCATGAACATGAACAGGTAATGAATTAATATTATAACCAAAATCATCTGTTTCCCCATGTACACCTGGTTTTACACCACCACCCGCCATCCAAATGGTAAAACATTTTGGATGATGATCTCTTCCATAGTTATCTTTTGTTAATGCACCTTGACAATAATTAGTTCTTCCAAATTCACCGCCCCATATCACTAATGTTTCATCTAACAAACCTCTTTGTTTTAAATCTTTAATTAATGCAGCAGAGGATTGATCCACATCTTTACATTGTCCTTCTAATTCTGAAGGTAAATTTCCGTGTGTATCCCAACCTTGATGGTATAATTGCACAAATCGAACTCCGTTTTCGGACAATTTCCTTGCCAATAAGCAATTCGCTGCATAAGTGCCAGGTACCAAACACTCTGGTCCATACATTTTAACAATGGACTCAGGCTCATTTTGTAATGAAGTAATTTCTGGAACGGCCATTTGCATGCGGTAGGATAATTCGTATTGCTGAATTTTGGTTACAATTTCTGGATCGCCAATTTCTTTATACGACTCTTGATTTAAAGCTGCGATTTCATCTAATATAGCTCGCTTATCACCACGCTTTATAAATTCTGGGTCAGTTAAATATTTTACAGGCTCTTCCCCACTACTAAATTGTACGCCTTGGTGAATGGAATCTAAAAAGCCATTATTCCATAATTTTGAATATACCCCTTGTCCATTTCCTTTTCCTTTACTTAACAACACACAAAAAGCAGGCAGGTTTTTATTTTCACTTCCTAGACCATAACTTATCCAAGAACCCATACTTGGTCTATTACCTACTTGCGAGCCTGTTTGAAAAAAGGTAAGTGCTGGATCATGGTTAATGGCTTCGGTATAAAGCGTTTTTACAATACACATATCATCGGCCATGGTCGCCAAGTGTGGAAGGGTTTCGCTAAACCAAGCACCACTGTTACCATGCTGAGAAAAATTAAACTTCGTACCAGCTAATGGAAATTTTGCTTGATTGGCGGTCATACCTGTTAAGCGTTGACCCATACGGATACTTGCAGGTAACTCAGACCCGTGCATTTTTTGTAACAATGGTTTGTAATCAAACAAGTCCAATTGAGAAGGTGCTCCGTTTTGAAACAAATAGATAATGCGCTTCGCCTTAGGAGCAAAATGAGGTAACACATTTGTAAAAAGGTCGTCTTCGCTACTTGCATTAAATAATCCAGGCGCCATTAAGGAACCCAATGCAAGGCCACCTAAACCTAAACTTAGTTTAGATAAAAATTTACGCCTGTTTTGATTTAAGCCATGTTCTAAAAATTCGTTCATAAATATTTATGATTTTGTTATTGTTTCTTCTAAATTATACATGATTAATATAGTCTTCATTAAAGCCGCTGCTTCAGATGAATTATAGTTTTGTTTTGGATGTTCAAATTCGCCAACAGCTAAAGTTGCTTTTACAACAGATGGGTTTGTATTAAAAAAAGTAACTTGCTTTTCACAGTAGTCTATTAATTTCTGACGCTCAAATTTGGAAGGTTTCCGAATTACAATTGTTTCAAACGCTTGCTCCACTTTTTCTTCCAATGATTTTTTATTTAATGAAATATTTTCGGCCAACACCCTCGACGCTTCTAATACGGTTGGATCATTGAGCATGGTCAATGCTTGTAATGGCGTATTGGTGCTTGATCTTTTTGCTTCACATTGATCTCGGTTACTTGCATCAAAAATCATCATACTCGGTGGAGGGGCAGTTAATTTTATAAATGTATATAAGCCTCTACGATAAATATCTTTACCATGATCTTGTTTATAAGTTGCTAACACACCACGACCCGATGTTGAATTTTCCCATACACCCTTAGGTTGATAGGGTTTTACACTTGGTCCACCAATGGTGGTATTTAATAAACCACTTGTACTTAAAACAAAATCTCTAACTATTTCTGCTTTAAAACGGATGCGAGGAGATCTTGAATAATATAAATTTTCAGGATCTTGCTCGTGTTGCTTTGTGCTAATGGTATTAGATTGCTTGTAAGTATTACTACTTAATATTTTTTTGACTAAATATTTTATATCCCATTGATGTTCCATAAAATCAACAGCCAGCCAATCTAATAATTCTGGGTGCGAAGGAAGCTCTCCTTGTAAACCAAAGTCGCCCGAGGTTTTTACAAGACCTCTTCCAAAAATATCTTGCCAAATGAAATTGACAAACACACGTGCAGTTAATGGATTTTTTTTATTGGTGGTCCATTGCGCTAAGCCCAAACGATTTGCTGGATATTGTAAAGTATCATATGGCATAATCGATTCCAATGCGGTAGGCTTTACTAGAATATTAGTAGGTGCATCATAGCTTCCACGGCTTAAAATATAAGTAGGCCTTGGTTTCACCGTATCTCCTTGTTTCCAATCACCCATCACTGATACTTCAATCATACCTGTATCTACTCCATTCACAAAAGTCAATAAATTATTTCGCTCTTCTTTACTAATAAATAATTTAGGATTTTTAGCCATCGTGGATTGACCAACATCTCCCTCAAATCCTTTTTCCTTACTCTCATTAAAAAAGGCATAGAGCTGGTAATAATCTTTATTTGAAAAAGGATCGTATTTATGATCATGGCATTGAGCGCACTCAATGGTTACACCAAGGATCGCTTTACCATAAGTTCTAGTTTTATCGATATTATAGGAAACGCGATATTCTTCTTCAATGATGCCACCTTCTTCGGTGTATTTATGATTTCTAAAAAAGGCAGTTGCTAAAATATTTGCTTTTGTAGCGTTGGGCATTAAGTCGCCTGCAATTTGATTGGTTAAAAATTCATTGTAAGGCATATTCTTATTAAATGAATTAATCACCCAATCTCTCCAAGGCCATTGAGAGCGAATATTATCATCCTGAAAACCATAAGAATCAGAATACCTTGCTAAGTCTAACCATAAAATTCCCATCTTTTCACCGTATGCAGGTTTTTGCAATAATTGATCAAGCAATTTTGAATACCAATTTTCATCAGTTGATTTTCTCCATTCATTTAATGCTTCATAACTAGGAGGTAATCCAGTCACATCGGCGTAAGCTCTTTTTATTAATGCATCACGTGAAGCTTCATCATTTGGACTAAATCCTTTGTCTTCCATTTTTTCCAAAATGAAATTATCTATTTCATTGCGTACCCATTTGGTATGATCTACTTCTGGTAAAGGCACTTTTTTAGGGGCTACAAAAGCCCAATGTTTTTCATATTTAGCGCCTTCTTGAATCCATCTTTTAAATAATGCAATTTCGTCTTTTGATAATCTAGTAAGGTGGCTTTCTGGAAGCGGCATCATTACTTTAGGATCAATAGATTCAATTCTTGTGATGAGTTCACTCTTTTCAGGAAAACCAGGTACGATAGCATAATGTCCTTTGTTTTTTTCTAGCTCAGCAAAAGCCCTTGCTGGAAGATCCAATCTTAAACCTGCTTTTACTTTATTTACATCGGGACCATGACAAGCAAAACATTTATCTGATAATATGGGACGAATGTCTCTGTTATAAGAAACTGCTTTAGAACGATTTCCTTTTTTACCATTGGCAAGATAAACGATGCCATATATTAGTCCAATAACAATTAAAACTATGGCCCCAAAACTCATGTATTTTTTCATAGACAACAATCAAAAATTATTTCAACAATTTATTTCCAAGTTGATTTTTATGCACGTGTTAATTTATAAGGATACACTTTTCCTGAAGCCCATTGTGCAACATAAATATTTCCTTCATCATCCACGCAAACATCGTGAGGGTGTTCAAATATTTTCTCGGCTTGAGACATTGGCTTTAAAACATTGTTTTCATAAATTGGTTCAGTACCGCCAATATTGGATACCACTTTGTTATCCTTATTTAGTATAGTTACAAACCCAGTTTTTTCAACTGACATAGGAGAGCGTAAAACAGCAGCGTATAAATAATCTCCCTTAATTACTGGTCTACAAACGCCTGCACCTGGCAAATGGATAATCTCCATTAATTTACCATCTAATGAAAAACGCTTGAAGCAATTTTTATTACGATCTGTGACAATCAATGTGGTCGTACCTGTTCGAGTGTCAACAGTTATACCATGTGCGTTGTCTAAATTTTCATCAGCGGTTCCTCTACCACCAAATGCATTTTTTAATTTTCCATTTTCATCGTAGTGTAAAATATGTTGTGCACCATATCCATCTGCAATATAAAAATCACCATTAGGTAAAACTGTTGTTTCAGTTGGAACAAATGCTTCTTTCTTTTGATAAGCAGGTAAGTCGGCAGGAGGATCAATGGTAAATAAAATTTTTCCGTCAATCGTAGTTTTATAAACCTGATGTCTATTGGTATCTGTTATGAATAAAAAATCTTCTTTTCCATTGTGTTGAACAGTGAGTCCATGTGCTCCAGGAAATTCACTTCCCCAAGAACCAGTACATTTTCCACTTTTATTATATATAATAATATTATTTTTTGTTTCGTTAGTCAATAATAAAATTCTGCCTTTGGCATCTTGAATCATTTCATGACAATCGTTCACTGGTGTTTTGTCTGGATTCAATGCACCCCATTTCGTATCTAAACGAAAGGTCATTTCATTATGACCATAAATGGGTCCTTTTTTAGTATTCATTATATCCTTAGTGATGAAAAAACCGGCAGTGGTGATCACAGAATTTTTTACAAAAGATCTTCTTTTCATAGGGTATCATTTTTTTTATTATAAGATTCATTGGCGTTTCTTAAAGAACAAGCCTGCTTTATGTTTTAAAGCAAAACCTCATTTAATTTATAATTAGCAATATCGTGTTTTAAAGATAAGGGTTTTGCTTAAAAAAAGAAAGTCGAACTAATTCGTAATTGCCTTAAAATGAATTTTTTGAGTGGCATCTATTTTGAGCCATATAAAGGAGCCAATGATCAAAATGATACCAATATATACCACAGGCAGGTAGTACCCATAGGCCGAAGCGGCGTATCCGAAAAAGACGGTGCTTATATAAGCCCCTGTTAAACCTGCCGTATTCATCGAGCCTGAAATGGCCCCACTTTTAGTGCCTCCCATATCCATTGCAACGGCCCAGGCAACAGGTGCTGTTACATCCATAAAGGCCATTCCAACTCCTAAAGATATGATAGACAATAAGTTATCGGAAACAAGTGCTGCTGAAATGATGGCGATTCCAGCTACTAATAAACCTACCATGGGAACGATTCGGCGGCCCCATTTTTTACCCCATTTGATACAAGCTTTATCACTAATCCACCCACCCGTAAAACACCCAATTGCGGCTAATAAATAGGGCACCGAAGAGGCCCAAATTAACGCTTCTTTTGGGATATGTCTTCCCTTCTCTAAATAGGTATGAAACCAACTTTGAAAAAAGTAAGCACCAATAGCATAACAAAAATACATCGCTAATAAATACAATAAATTTTTTGATCTAAACCCGCTCCAGTAAGATGTCTTAGGGCTTTTTAAATCTTGAGGCAAATCACGATTAGCAATGATTTCATTTAATTCACTGCTTGAAATATCCCTACATTCACTAGGGTCTTCCTTATGCCAAAAAATCCAAAAAAGGGTCCATATTAATCCTAAGCCGCCGAGTAAAAAAAAGGACAAATGCCAACTGTATTTTTGTTGAATGGGAAGCACGATAAAAGGGGTTAATGCAGCACCTAAACGGGAAGCACCCCAAATGGTTGCCTGGGCGCGCCCACGTTCTAGAACAGGAAAGTATTTGGCTAAGACAATTGAGGTATTGGGATAAGCCCCAGCTTCACCTATGCCAAATAGGAAACGCACTAATAATAGCATGATAAATCCGTTGGCAAAACCAGTCAAAATCGTGAAAAATGACCACCAAATGACCACTCGAATCAGTACTTTTTTACCTCCAATTTTATCACCTAACCAGCCTGTAGGTATTTCAAAAGCAGCATAAGCAATAGTAAAAATGCCCAAAATCCAACCCCATTGCACCGTACTTAAATGCAAATCACTCATAATATTGGTACTAGCCGATGACAAGGCAATCCTATCTAAAAAGGTAATCATAGATAAGACAGACAATACGGTTAGAACTTGGTACCTCTTTTTCATGCGTTTGCTTATGTGTATTGCAATATAACAAATAGAAGTTGACAGCCCTATTTTGATACTATCAATTTTCTATACTACAACGCATTAGTTAAGCTAAATGGGTCGAAATAAATTAATAATTCTTTTATTATTTTTTAAGTTTTAAAAGGAAAGTAATCACTATATTAGAGCAATGATTAAATAATTTTTATTTCTGTTTCGGGGGATCGGTCCATTCTCAAACATTAAGATGATATTACATTCAAAGTCATAAATAGTTAAAGTCGAATAAAACGAAATCTACATTTGAAAAATATAATTAAAGCTTTATTAATGCCTTTATCTAATTACTGTTCTAAAAAAGTATCCCTTGCCTCATTATTATTTATAATGATCTTGTCTATGCCATTCATTGGGCACACACAAAACTTATCTGATTTTATATTTGAAACATATTCGGTAAAAGAAGGGTTATCCCAAAGTTCTGCAAGGGTCATTTATCAAGATAAATTAGGCTATATATGGGTAGGCACCGAGTCGGGCATCAATCGTTTTGATGGTTATGAATTTAAACAGTACAATCATGACATTAAAAATTCTCAATCAAGAGCCAATGGTTGGATTCAAGAAATTAGAGAAGATGCACAAGGTAATTTATGGACATCAGATGTTTTTGGTCACCTCTGTTTTTTAGATAGATCAAAAGATGTTTGGAAAAATTATAGCATTCCTATGAGGGAATCGCTTTTAAATAAAAATCCAAAATTACCATTTTATTTTGGCGCGATTAATAAGATGTATGTGGATGATGCTAAACAAGAAATATGGATGGCTACCTGGGGTATGGGGTTATTAAAATATGAAATTGCCTCCAAAAAATACACACCCTATTTAATACATCCAAATGATAGCATTACCTATGGAATACAGGAAGTAATCTCACAGCTAAAAAGATACAATAACAAATTGATACTGGGAACAGATATTGGCTTACAATACTTTGATCTGGATTCAAAAAAATTATCTAAAATTTTTAATTTTACTGATTCCATCTTTATTACCATGCCCAATGATTTTCAAATTGTTGGCGATAAATTATATGCAGCAACTAGGTATGGCGCATTTATATATGATCTTAAAACCAATGAAAAAATAATTTTTGCTCATAAAAAAGGCGATGATCAAACCATTGCTGCTAATACAATAAATAGTATTCACTATAGTAAATCCAGTAATTATTTATGGCTCACTTTTTTAGATGCAGGTATTGATGTAATTAATTTAACTACTTCTAAAATAATACATATCAATAATACTGTTTCTAAGGAATATGGTATAGCCCAAACCAATTACACGAGCATTATTGAAGATAAGGATAATAATATCTGGCTGAGTGGAAGCCATGCGGATGGGGTTACAAAATATGATCCAGGAAAGCGCAAATTTGGAGTGTATAAAAAAAGTTTTCCAAGTGATTTTAATTTAGGCTTTTCAATGACTTGGGGTGCATTTTTAGATCATCAAAACCATCTTTGGGTCGGAGTATATGAACCTAATGGCGGCATTTACGAATTAGACAGGGTGAATAAAACAAAAAAATCTTATTTTAAGGAAGACAAAATTAATTATCTAAGAAGATGGAATTTTGCTGAAGATGCTTTTGGTAATTTATTTGCTTTTAATAATACACCAGAGGGATCTGAATTACATATTAAGAAAGCAGGAAAAAATACATTTGAGTCAATAGGGCTCCTTAAAAAATTATCTGCTATTACATTAGGCTATAATAAATGGCATACTTTTTCAACGGCTAATCATCAACTTGTACTATCGGGGGAAAAGCCTTTGATTTTATCGGATTCAAATGGCAAGCAATCCTTCGGATTTTTAGTATTGCCTAAAGAGCTTAAAAAAGGTATTTATAGCGCGTATCGAAAATCATCATTTGAACTATATATTCAAAATGATGATGGCATTTTTGAATGGAATGAAAAAACAAATACTGTTAACTGCCTAACTAAAAATATTAAAAATTTTTATGAGCGAGAAGATGGAAGGACTGTTTCATTTGCTGTCATAGATAATAAATTAATTTTTATTGCCACTTATGGGAATGGAATAATGAAACTTGATTTAGAAAAAAATACAAAAACATTTTTAACTAAAATAGACGGTATACCTAATTTAGATTTATATGATATGTACCTAGGCAAGGATAAAAATTTATGGATATCTTCCAATTATAGTCTTATTAGATATAATCCTTACACAAATAAGTTTCGAAGCTTTGGACCCGCAGAAGGGGTGCAGGATTTTGAATTTAATGCCACCACCTCTTTTCAATCCTCAACCGGTGAATTATTTTTTGGTGGGGTTAAGGGCTTGAATTATTTTTTTCCTGATTCTATAAAAGATAATTCCAAACCGCCAGTCGTGATTATTCAAAGATTAACTAAAAAGGATAGTGTTTTACATATAGAATCTGCTCATTCTCCACTTGAATATACCATCAAGTATAATGAGAATAATTTATCCTTTGACTATGTTGCTTTTAATTATAGAGACGCCCTTCATAATAAATATGCCTATAAAATGGAAGGCTATGATGAGAATTGGATCAATGTAGGGTCAAGACGTTTTGCGAGTTATAATAATTTACACGAAGGCACTTACACATTTAGAGTAAAGGCGGCCAATAATGATGGTATATGGAATGAAGAGGGCGCAAGTATGGTGATTCATATTTTACCACCCCCTTGGAGAACCTGGTGGGCTTATTTATTGTAT
>Ga0194047_10000050_pt1 | contig 89562 bp, 84 predicted proteins | sample JunL225m_MetaG_2_FD_160070 | JGI IMG/M metagenome (GOLD analysis project Ga0194047, IMG submission 160070) | Anoxic zone freshwater microbial communities from boreal shield lake in IISD Experimental Lakes Area, Ontario, Canada - Jun2016-L221-5m | ecosystem: Environmental > Aquatic > Freshwater... | reverse complement strand
TCCACCTATAGGGGTTCAGCAAGCACCAATTGCAACTCCATTACCAATATCTCCAATATTGCCAGTGAGTCCTGTTCCGCTCACAATTTCACCTATTCCATTGGTGCCTACTCCTGTACCACAGCCCCCAAAAATACCGCCGGTTTCTGGTGGGGGAGGTGTTGTTAAAATCAATTGTGGGAATTGTGGCAAACCGGTGCTCAGTACTTTTAAAATTTGTCCAAGTTGTCATAAATCAACTGAATTTAGTCAGCCGGTCTCAGGAAATGTATCTTCTAAAACCACTCCAATTCAACCGGTAACAATCGTTCCTTCTAGTTTAAATTCATCTGCCATAGTTTCTTCAAATCCGACCAATCCGACCATTGCGACTTCGACGGCTTCAGGGTTAAGTGCTGCTAAAGTTTTCTGTGGGAATTGTGGCAAACCAGTTCTTAGCACCATGATTAAATGTCCAAGTTGTGGTGAACCCACCGGTAAAAATCCTTCCGTTGGGGGGGTAAGTTCACCTACAAAGCCTCATCAAGGTTCAGGATCAACGGGGTCAGTCAGTACGGCCAATATAACGAATCTTTCCTTTTCGAATATGCAGTTAGCAAGTCGTTGGGCTCGATTAGGAGCTGTAATTATTGATAACATCATCATTGCAAATATCCTTATGTGGTTGTTGCTAAAGTTAGTTTTTGGAAATGAGATGACAGATCTATTTTCAGATAATCCAATGGATGTTGAAGCAGATGGATTGGCGATACTTAAAGCCTCTTTAATTCAGTTTGTCATGATGATTCTTTACCATTCGATTTTTAATGCGTCTGATGAATCTGGAACATTTGGAAAAATGATATGTGGTATTCGTGTTAGAGATATGCAGGGACAAAGGATATCTTTTGGAAAGTCATTAGGAAGAACCTTATTGACGCTTATTCCACCCATGAGTTTAGGGGTTTTATTTATTTTCTTTAACGATAAGCGACAAACCATGTCGGATCAAATTTGTGACACTTTAGTGATTAAAAAGGGGTAAGTTAATGTCAGGTGTAGATTATATTTCCAATCCAAATCAACGCACGCCTTGTGTTTTGGTTCTGGATACTTCGGGTTCAATGGAATCACAAACAAGTTCAGGAAGAACGAGAATTCAAGAGTTAAATTTAGGTTTAGAAGCTTTCCATGCTTCTTTACAAGAAGATCCAGCCGCGCTGACTCGCGTCCAAGTTGGAATTATTACTGTAGGAGGTCCAAGCAATGATGCTTCAGTCATGATGGACTGGACTGATGCTAATTATTTTGAGCCATTTCCTCTTGTTGCTGATGGTTTAACTCCTCTCGGAGAGGGGTTGCGTCTTGCTTTAGCGATGGTCGAACAAGCCAAGCAAAACTTACGGAGTTCGGGAATTTCTTATACCAGACCATGGATTATGGTGATTACAGATGGCGAACCGACTGATGATGAGGCGACATGGCAGGCAGCCATTCAAGAATGTCAGGCTGCAGAGAATGGACGTAAAGCTGAGATATTCATGATCGGTGTTGAGGATGCTAATTTATCCATGATGAGTCAATTGGCTAAGCGCCCACCGCTGATGCTTGAGGGAATGAAATTTAAAGAATTATTTGTTTGGTTAAGTGCAAGTTTAAGTGCGGCTTCAAGAAGTCGTCCGGGGGATAATGTGCAACTTGCTAATACAGATCCATGGCGTAATGTAGGGGTTTAATATGGCTTTTTGGAACATATCAGGGGCCAAAGTCATGGGGCCAGCTCACATTCAGACGGGTACACCATGTCAAGATGCTTTTGCTACAGGTATTAGTGATGATGGTCAGTGGGTTAGTCTTGTTGTATCGGATGGTGCTGGGAGTGCTGCTCGAGCAGAAGAAGGTTCTCAACTCGTTGCCCAAGTTTTTTCTGAAAAGCTATTAGATATTGCAAAACTCTTACACACACGGGTTCCAGGTGGTTGGATTAATGACTTTGTAATTCAGCAGGTAATTCATGTTAGAGAACTTTTACGTGAAAAAGCAGGTAAAGATGACATTAGGGATTTTCACTGTACGCTTGTTGCATCTCTTGTAGGTCCATCGGGTGGGTTTTTAATTCACATTGGTGATGGTTCTTTAATCAGTGGCACTGTAGATGAAGAGTTAGGTGAAGAGAAAAAACTACATCTTAAAATCTCGAATCAATCTAAGCCAGAAAATGGAGAGTATGCCAATGAAACTTTCTTTATTACGGAGAAAGATTGGATAAAGCATTTGCGCATAACGCCTATTGGAAAAGTAGATTGGTTAATGCTTGCAACGGATGGAGGATGTGCATTAAGTTTACAAAATGAATCCACTCCAAATGTCCCTAATATTCAAGCGATGGTTCAGCATCTACTAAATACCCCTGAGGCAAGTCGAGCTAAAGCAATCGAAGCTTGGTTAGGTACTGATGGTGCAAAGCAGTTATCGAATGATGATAAGACATTTATTATTTGTTTAGGTGCAAAGTTTCAGAATTATCAGGGGCACCTTATTCAGGTTACAAATGAGATTGTAGAATCGCAACCTGGAATTCAAGCACCACAGGCCATTCCAAAAATTAACTTAGCTGATCCAGTCAAAGTCAGTGCTCAGGGTTTATCTACTGTTAGCGAAGGTGCAGTCGCTGGAGCTTCGCAAGCTGGAACTTATGCTATTCCTGGGAAATCAAGGGTATTTAATTTAAAAACTGTTTTATTACCTGTATTAATTTGTATGATTGGCCTGTATCTCTTGAGTCTTTACTTGGATGATCCTCTGAAAATTAAAGATTTAAAACTGAATCCCTTATTATCAGTAAAGGGTGAGGCTGATAAAGCTAAAAATACTCAACAAGATTCAGTTGCGCCTGCGCCAGATAAGAATCCTGAGGTTATTACAGATGCTAAATCATCCGTTAATTTAACAGAACCTAAAGAGTCAGAAGTGAATAAGGTAAGCGTTGTTAACGATACATCCTCTGAGGATAATGGCGTTAAAAATAAATCAGATATTAAAAATAAAACCGATACAAAAAAGAAAACAGATACAAAAAATAATGAGTCTGACGACTCAAGCAGCTTAAAAAATAATCCTAGTAAGTCCTCTAACAAAAACTAATTTTTATGGAATAGTCATGCCAGATTTAATCTTAAATCCCCCTATGAATGGGGTTAGTAAAGTGTTGTTGCGTGATGCTTATCCTTTAGGTAGAGGAGGGGAAGCAATCATTTATCCTGCTGAAGTTTCTGGAAAAGTGTATGCGGCTAAAATATTTCATGATTCTAAAAATATAGATTCTAAAAAAATATTTGCAATGATCAATCATCCTCCTGGGAAGATGAGTCAGCAAGTTGCAGGGATTGATTACCCCATGTATTCGTGGCCTTTGGGGATGCTCTACGATAGTAACAATAATGCAGTTGGTTTTTTAATGCCGCTGATTGATCTCAAGCAATCTTTTACTTTAGATTATTACTATGATCAGGGATTAATTGGTAAATTAAATTCAGTTAATGAATATGCATTGTCATATCGTATTGAAATCGCAATGCATTTAAGTGAAATGGTTGCTGACTTGCACGAGCATCAGCATTACTTTATTGACATCAAACCTCAAAATGTGAGGGTATTTAAAACTACTCATGCTGTGACTCTCATCGATTGCGATGGGTTCTCTATTTATGATGCAGATACAACATCGCGTTATCCCGCAACGATGTACTCTTCAGACTATATTGCTCCAGAAGTTCTCAAGTCGAATTTGGCGGCGACAAAATTAGGTGAAGAGCAAGATTTATATGGTTTAGCGACAATTATTTTCCAATTGTTTAACTGGGGGATACATCCATTTCAGGGAATCATTCAACCTGGTTTGGGAGAGTTTGATACCAACGATGATAAGGCAAAAGCCTTGCTTTATCCTCATGGAATCATTACGCATCCCCAAATTAAACCTAGACCACAAAGTGTACACGCCTGTTTTGATGATGTGACTCGGCAGATGTTTGATGAGGCCTTTATAGGACCTGCAGCTTCAAGACCCAAAGCGCGTCAATGGGCTAACCATTTAAGAAATCTTTATGAATCAAAACAGCTCGCTAAATGTACAGTCTTTCCTAATGACATTAAACATATGCGCTGGGCTGGTAAGGAGTGTCCTCAGTGTTTTATTGAAAGTGTCAGTCAATCGAGCTTGCAGCCCAAAGTTGCTCCAATTTCTATGCCTAAGCCGGTATCAGTTTCATCTTATGCTAAGACAACTTCTACTAACAACGCCAACACAAGTAATAGTTCACTGGTCACTAAGCCTAAGAAAAGTTATGCTTGGACCTGGATATTTGTACCTATCATCTTTGGTATTATCAGAGTGATTATGCATAATTCAAGCCCAGTTGCTACAACTGGTTTGGATAGTGCACCCGCAGCGGCGCCTCCACCAACTTATACTCCAGCCCCTATTTACCATACAGCCTTTTATTCGGATTCTAATGGTATGTATTCAATGATGTCCTCTACGATTTCTCAATCGGATGCTGATGGACAAACATATAAGGCATGTGGTTCCGCGTGTTATAAAACCCCCGTTACAGACAGGCGATGTATTTCGATTGCGATTAGTCGAAACAATACTTCTTTATTTGGGATTAGTACTGGAGATGATATAGCTTCTACCCAGAAAAGTGCCTTAGAATTTTGCAATCAAACTTACGGAAATTGTTACACACCTACATCAGCGGCTTCTCATTGTGCAGATTAGTGAGTATTTTTAGTGATTTGCTTGCATTAAGAAGTTTTGCCCTGATGTATTGATTACTTTAAAGCCACGTTTCTCATAAAACTGGACTCGCTGATTTCCTTTGCACATCAGTTTTAAAGGAGGGTAATGCGAGTAATTTTTAATGACAAGATTAAGTAGTTCGGTTCCAATACCTCTACCACGCATTTCTTTGTCTACTATTAGATAGAGTAAAAGAGGGCCTTGTGGGATAAGGGTTATATCAACTGGGTTAATAATGGCGATTGCGCCAAATACTTTTTCAATGACTGAGTATCCTGAGAGTAATTTAAATAAAAGTTCCGCTTTATCTATCACTAAATCACTGATTTCGTAATGATTCTCACAAAGATATGAAACAATGGCATCAGTAGCAGCTAGGTCTAACATTTCATTAAAAGTATATTTATAAACATGACTATTGCTTTGACGTTTTTATAAAGAATTACTTACTTTTATTTCAAATAAATGACGAGATTTTAGAGCGCATCTACTTTGCGGATAAGCCAATCTTTTTAGCAAGCTCTTTCATTTCTTGAGTATCCTTTTCTGCAAATTTTGCAAAGTCTGCTGGTTTAGATCCAACTCCAACAAGTCCAGCCTCCTCAAAGTGTTTTTTGAGTTCTGGATCATCTAATGCCTTAAGGACCTCGCTATGAATATAATTCACGATATCTGGAGATGTTTTAGCTGGGAGCCAAATCCCAAAATAGCCGATTAACTCATACCCTTTAACCCCAGCTTCTTCCATTGTGGGGACATTGGGTAATGCTTTCCAACGGGTCGGTCCAGTTATTGCAAGAGCCTTCAACTTTCCTTCCAGCACTAAGGGCAAAACAATTTGGGTTGGAACGAAACACAAGTCAAGATGGCTACCGAGTAAATCAGTAACCGCAGGTGCTGTGCCTTTATATTGAACATCAGTAATATTGACACCCGTTTTAGCTTTCATCATTTCTGCTGCAATATAGGTAATATTGCCAATGCCTGCAGAACCATAATTCAGTTTTCCAGGTTGCGCTTTGGCTAGGGTAAGTAATTCGCTGACTGATTGCACTGGTAATTTAGGTGATACTGTAAGTAATTGCCCATAATTGCGAGCCACCATGGTTACTGGTGCAAAGTCTTTGATTGGATCAAAAGGAACATTTGGATTAAATGCAGAAATAGAGGTCATTGAGCCCGTTGATACTAGCCAGGTATATCCATCGGGTTCAGCTTTTGCAACGATCTCTGTTCCCAAAACGGCGCCACCACCACCACGATTATCTAAAATGAGTGCCTGACCCATAGATACACTGAGTTTTTGAATGAGTAAGCGTGCCACAACATCAGTGGGGCCGCCTGCAGCAAAAGGAATCACCATACGGATAGTTTTGTTGGGATAACCTTTAGGTCCGATTTCTGCCAACGCTAGAGCGGGAAGTAACATAATTAGGCATACTAGAGTGCTACTAAAGAATGTTGAAATGATTTTTGAAGTGTCTTTTATGAATGGAAAATACATCATTGCTTTTAACCTTTGATCTCTCTAATTAATATTTTTATAATTTACTTCATAAGGATAGAGTTTTTTTGGATTATTAAGCAACTGTTTAAGGGAAAGTCCCATGCTAAGTGGCGACTTTTAGCTATTTTATATTTTAAATTTATCAAAAATCACTTGATTTCTTTAGGTAAAATAATAAAAATCATTTTTAAAGGACATCTTAATTTTTTTATGAAGCGTTTTTTTATACTTTTTATTATTTTTACGCTGACTGCATGTGCTTTTCCACAATACAAAACAGTCTACAGCGAACAAGATAATGGTTATCAAAAAACTTTTGATAAAGATAAGCCCTTGAAATCCCTCAAGGCGATTGACTTCATCAGTATTGATGACAATGGGGTATTAACTGTTAAACCCAAAGTTTTAACTGAATATGACGAATTAGAGGTCCCCGTTGTTAACCGAGTTGCTAAAGATAAGAAATCTCCTGACCCAATTGGCGCAATTTTAGCGACAGGTTTGACAGTTGGGCTTAATCTGTTATTTGCAACGGGAGAGACGTTTAAGATGCTCACAGGGGACTCAAAAAATGAACGTATCATTGACACAAGTCTTGACTTTAAACGCGCTAGAAAAACGGGAGTCAAGATATGGAATACCACTTACACCGCAAAAACAGGAAGAATAAAAATCGAAGGTTTAATTGAGGGGCCTTTAATTTTATTCAGTTCTAATAATGAATATAAGTTGGCGCAATATATTAAAGTCGCTGGTGGCAATGAGGCTCTCGCACCTATTTTTGTAACATGCCTTGAATGTTCTCCTGAAATGCCTCCTGAAAGTGGAGGATTAATGTCTACCCGGGTTGATATTCCAATTGGAGATATTAGGCAAAAACTCAAATGAGGGGTAGTTTGTAAGTGCCATACTTAATCATCAATTTATTATATATATAGTGTTAGTCTTGAACTAATACACTTCAATCCATTTATCTTTGTTTTTTCGCAACCTATGAACTCATACATTCTCAATTTATTTTGCACTGATCGACCTGGCATTGTTCGCGATGTTTCATCATTTTTACTCGAAAGAGAGGGGAATATTGAAGAAGCCTCCCAGTTCAATGATTCCAGTACTGGATTATTTTTTATGCGTGTTCAATTTATTAGTCCAGATCGCATCGAAGAGATTCGGGAAAAGTTGAATGATTTTTCGAATTTACATCATTTGACTTCGACATTACATGATGCCACTTATCGATTAAAAACAGTATTGTTTGTGAGTAAAGAGGGCCATTGTTTGAATGATCTATTATTCAGATGGAAAAGTGGATTACTAAAAATCGACATTCGTACAATTATTAGTAATCACAGAGACTTTTATCAACTGGCAGCTAGTTATAACATTCCATTTCATCACATCCCTATCACTGCAAATAACAAACTAGAAGTAGAAGAAAAACAATTCGACATTATTCAGAAGGAACAAGCTGAATTAGTGGTTTTAGCGCGTTATATGCAAATCTTATCTTATGATTTTTGTAAAAAGCTAGAAGGGAAGGCGATTAATATTCACCATAGTTTTTTGCCTAGTTTCAAAGGTGCAAAGCCTTATTATCAAGCTCATGACAGAGGGGTTAAGTTAATTGGTGCTACTGCGCATTATGTGACTTCTGATCTGGATGAGGGGCCGATTATTGAGCAAGATGTAGCTCGAGTGGATCACAGCAAAAATGTTGAGGATTTAACCGCATTAGGAAGAGATACAGAGAGTCAGGTACTAGCTAGGGCGGTTAAGTGGCACAGTGAGCACCGGATTTTAATCAATGGTCACAAAACTATTGTTTTCAAATAAAAAATGACTTATTTTGGCACCTTCGATAACTTTTTAGTTAAAGGGATCAAATTTCAAAGTAGACTTTTTAATAATTAAAACGTCTTTCATCTGAGTTTTAACAGTTCCTTTTTTGTCGATATCGATTGGAAAATTAAAATCAGTTGCTGTATTTTCGTCACAATCATCTTGTTTAATCTTTTTGTTGTTATCAAATACTGTAAACCAATAAGGTTGGCTAGGATTACCGCAAAGCATTCCTTCGCAATGAGAAATTGCGTAGGTCATTTGTTTGATTTTGAAATAGTAAGTTGTAATTGTTTGTTTGTTACCCTCATTAATTGACATCATCATAGGATTTTTATAGTTTGTTGTGAAATCATATTCTGGATATTTTGTTTCTACCCAATTAAAATTCACAGAAATATGGGGGTCCTCAGAGGAAAAATTGTTTGCATAAACAAGCTGTTTTCCGCCAATCTTGCAAGAGAAAGCTGTATCTTGATTTGGCTGAAACTTATTTGAAGAGGCATCTTTAGGAGTGCTTGTAATAGTAGGTGTATTTGGAGGAGTGGGTGTATTTGTAGGTGTATTTGTAGGCGTTGGTGCCTTAGTTGAATTATCAACTTTGGGAGAGGATGTAATTTGTTCTGCTTGTTTTTTAATACTATCCATTAATCCACCAAATTGAGCATAGGCTCCGTTTGATAAAATTGAAAAAGTAAGAAGTAGATAGATATTATTTTTTTTCATTTTTTAGTTTTTTAAAAATAGTACATTGTTTAAGTTAATACATTTATAACATGTTTATATTAATTCCAGCGCTCATTAGAAATCCTTAATCCATTTTGGGTGTTCTTTTTGTTTTTCATTGAAGTCAGGTTCAACTCTGATTCTATACTGTTTCCGGGCCCCCTCATACGGGAGTGTATCAAATTCTTCAGATTTAGATTTTGACTTCAGGTAGATCATTATTTAAATCTGACGTGTCTAAATAGCTTAGACAAAGATTCATTCTATTCATTAGAATTTAGCTAAAGGGTATATAGCAAAGGTTAAAATAACAATAATGAAGATTCCAAAACCACAATACCTATTAATTACGTTGCTTGTTTTTTTGAGTAGTCTATTGTGTTCATGTAGTTCTGTTCGATTAGCCTATAACCAAACAGATTTCCTTTTAAAGTGGTGGATTGACGATTATATTGACCTGTCATCAGATCAGGTAGAACTATATGATCAAGCCATTTCATCCATCATTAAAAAACACCGTCTAGAGGAGTTACCCAAGGCCCTCCAAAAACTTCGATTATTAAGAACTAAGCTCGACCAACCCTTACGTATTGACGATGGGGTCATGGTGGTTAAAGACATTAAATCCTTTTCGAGAGATTCGATTGATTTACTTTTGGATGAGTCTGTTAACTTGGCATTAATGCTCCAGCCGAAGCAAATAAGTCATCTCGAAAATGCTTTTAATAAATCTAATAAAAAATATCAATCTGATTATCTTAAAGGGACTCCTGATGAGCAATTCGATAAACGTCTTGAAAAAATCATCGAACGCACAGAGTCGATTTGTGGAGATCTGAATAAAATACAAAAACTACAAATTAGAGAGATTGCTAAAGAGTATTTATTGGATATGGTAAGTGTGTATCAGGCACGACTAGATAAACAACAATTGATTATCAAAACTCTGAAAAAAATCGTTCAAGATAAACCGTCAGCTTCGCAAGTGAAAGTGGCGCTTAATCAACTAATCAACGATATTGAATACGGCAGTTCGGATGAACAAAAAGAATTTGAAAAAAAGCGTGATCTGAATAGTGGCGCCATCATTACTAAAATTTCAGAATTACTTGATGAAAAACAACGCAAAAAGTCGCAAGTAAAAATACAAAACTGGGAGAGTGATATTAAAGTTCTCATCCAATATAAATCGAAGTCATAACTAGATATTACAATCTAGCACTGGATGGCTTGGAAACTCTCCAGTATCAACAATGTATGGGCGGGGATAATAATGATGAACTAAACATTCAAGAATATTTATATTTCTTTGCTTGATCTATTTCCATACCGTCATACATCTTGCGCCAGCGGTAGTGGTTTTTTCACCAATACCGGCCTATGTATACTAATCAGACCACCTTCCCAAATAGAAAGCCAAAATAAAATGAGGGTCAGAAAGATAAATTGCATCCATCCAGTTGGAGATGTGTGTCAGTCAAGAAGGTGTGTTACAAATAATATCGTTGAAAAAATATAGGCCCCAACTACCGCACCTATGAGACCACCATGAATAATATCAATTTTTATGAATGACTGTACTTCATGAAGGTGAAGGTGTTGCACGACCCCTGCAGTGTTATTACTTAATACATGAATTTGCGCAGTGGCAATGCCGTCTTTTTCTAGTGGATCTTCGAACAGACTGAGATCATCTAAGTTGTCACTAATGAAATAATGCCTAATCATTTAATAACAAACCCATCGGTAATTTTTATTGGTATTATTATTTTTATAATATCTTGTTATGCTTTTATTTCGTACACATCAAACAACTTAGTCATATTTTTGTAGCTGTATTAAGGGTATTCCCTTTTATTATTAAATAAGAAAACAAGCAAAATATTATGTATCAAAAGTTGTGCTGCCGAATTGGCTTAACTATTAGCAGAATCATCATTTCTGAGACTTAAAAGAATCGTTATCTTGAGGGAAAAAAATGTTCAATAAAATTCAGACGATTAATAAATCCATTCAGTTAGTTTTTTTAATGTGGTCTTTAGGCCTATGTTCTAACGTTATTGCTAATGAGGCGTGGCCAAATAAACCCATTTCGATGACGATTCCATTTCCGCCAGGTGGCGTAGCAACAGTGGTTGGAAGACCAATCGTAGAAGGGATGAATAAGGTCCTAGAAAAACCCATTGTGATGGAAAGTCGTCCGGGGGCTGGCGGCGCCATTGGAAATGCTTATGTAGCTAAGGCTGTACCTGATGGCTATAACGTACTGTTTGCAATGTCTTCAGTATCAACTATTCCGGAGACGGATAAAATTGCTGGTAAATCAGTTTCATATACAACATCTCAACTAAGGCCGATTGGCCGAATCACTTCAGACCCAGTTGTGATGGTGGTTCGTACCGATTCACCATGGAAAACTATCCAAGAATTTGTTGAAGATGCTCGCAAGAAACCGGGGAAATTTAATTACAGCTCTTCAGGTAATTACGGAACTATGCAACTACCGATGGAAATGTTAAAGGCAGATCAAAAAATATTTATGGTTCATATTCCCTATACTGGGGCGGGGCCTGCCGTATTAGCCGTATTAGCCGGTGAGGTAGAGACAACCGCTAGCGGACCTTCAACAGTAGTGCCGCATATTAAAGGTGGAAAGTTAAGAGCATTAGCGCATTCAGGGGAGGGAAGATTAGCGGCTTTACCCGATGTGCCATCCTTTAAGGAGTTAGGAATGGCTGTTGAATATAACCAGTGGACAGGTTTATTTCTGCCTAAAGCCACTCCAGAGCCCATTGTAAAGAGTTATCGAGACGCTTTACGTGCTGCTATCAATGATAATAATGTGAAAACAATTCTCAATAATGCTGGAAGTCCGATTGCTTATTTAGATGAACCAGAATTTCAAGCTTTTTGGGATAAAGATATTGTGAAGATGAATGAAGTTGTAAAGCGAATAGGCAAATTAGATTAAGCTGTACTGGAGAATTTTTTCCAAACGCTTGCTAGCCATGGCTGTTGTTCAATTGGAAGGCCGCTGGGCCTATAGTAATGTTCAATTTCAATAAAATTCGAGTTAGTCATAAAAGTCTGCCAAGCCTTTAGATTGTGATATGAACCAAAGCGACTACCTTGCCACACCTCCTCATTATTGCCACGCGGGTTGGAACTAAAAAGAATGCCATTAGGTTTTAAAGTTGACCATAAATCATTAAGTACATTAGGCAATAGTTGTTGCGGAATGTGGAATAGCGACGCATTGGCAAAGACGCCATCGAAGTGATTTTTGGGTAGGTCTAAATTGAGGAAGTCTTGAACCCATATTTCACATCCACTATTCACGCGCGCTAATAGTGCAGCCTGAGCGCTTCCCTCTAGACCAATAGCAATATGACCAAGATTTTTGAAAGTTAATAAATCTCGCCCTGGGCCACAACCAAAATCGAGAATATTAAAAGGAGGATCTGAATGAATCGCTTTTAATAAGGCATTGATATTTTGACTAACATCATGATTTTTTGTGCCTTCGTAATATGAAAGAGCATTTTGATCATAATGCTCTAAGTTTTTTTGAGAAATTAACTTATGTTCATCCGAGAGGTTTTTTAAATTAGACATCATTAGTGATTGGTGGTGAGAATATTAAGTGTTTAGTTCGGTTTAGTACGGTGACCTTTGGGTATCTTTTACCCCTCTTAGGGATAGATTATCAAAAATTTCGCTCTTAGGCAGTGGTGCTAACAATTAAGTCAGACCACTTCTTTATCTATGATTAACGCCCACACCAAAGCAATGACCCAACCAACCCCTGTGCCACCTAAGAAAATGTTTAAAACAAGAATAGCGATAAAGTTCTTCTTACCTCTCATTTTTGCAATGATGGAGGGCAGAAAATAAATCGGTAGAAAAATTAAGACGATAAGCCAATGAATTGGTGAGAAACTTCCCATAAAGCCTCCTAATTATTGATTATATTTATTAAACACAAACATCATAGTAACAGGTAGGGGTAGGATGAATAATTTTGGTGATGTAATGTCTGGCTTGGGGGAATTAACGCCATCTTCCTTTTTTGGCAGGTTGAAAACGCTACTCAGGAATCTCAGGGGGCACGCTCATAGGTGTGTTGAGGTATTCGCCATCACTAAGAACAAACCCAAATCAATTCAGCTATTTAATTAGATCTTGAGTCAATAATGATCTGAATATTGAGGAATAACTATTTCCCAAATAGGGTTACATGACTCAAAAATAGAAAAAGCTTTCGAAGGATAATTTCCTTGAAAGCCTTATTTTGTTTGGTTGCGGGGACAGGATTTGAACCTATGACCTTCGGGTTATGAGCCCGACGAGCTGCCAGACTGCTCCACCCCGCGTCCGATTACATCTAAGAATGCTATTGTAGCATTAGACCTACGATATAGCAATAATCAGCTATGCCCTTAGGCTTTTGTGGAGTTTTGTATCACAAGATGTCGATAGGGGATTTCAATGTGATTTTCTTCGAAGGCTAGTTTGATTGCTTCTAAAAAAGCTCTTTTAACTACCATTTGATAGGCTGCAACAACTTTTATTCGGCACCGGATTGAAATAGCTGATTCTGCAAAAGCATCTACTCCTGCGATTTCAAGATCGCTTAAGATCTTTTCTGCCATTGAAGTATCCTCACACATTTTCTTAGCAATTTGATTCAGTATTGTATAGACTGCCTTGATATCGGTATGATAGGCAACCTGAATATCCATTACCGTATAGGCATAACTGCGGGTGCGATTCGTGACTACACTAATCGCACTGTTTGGAATATAGTGGACAGCGCCTTCATAATCACGCAGACGAACATATCGAAGTGTAACTTCTTCTACTGTGCCATTTTTTCCAGCCACTTCAACGATATCTCCTTGCCTTATTTGATCTTCTATCAGCATAACGAATCCGGTAAAGTAATCTTTCACTAGACTCTGCGCTCCAAAGCCAACTGCAACTCCTGCAACTCCTGCTGTAGCAAGAAGTGGGGCGACTGAGACACCAAAGCTACTAAGAACTGTCATGATAGTCAGGGTCACCACAATGACTGAAGTGATGTAACCAAGAACGCGTGATATTGTATTAATACGTTTTATCTCATCTCCAGATGAGTTTTCTTGCATATGAGAAGTGACTCTTGAAATAATTGCTTTAATGGTTCTTGAAACAGACCATGCAATGATTAGAATAATGACAATCTCGATACCTAGAAAAATAAAATCTTGCCAATCGATAAATGCATCGAGCTCAAGTTTTTTCAATAAATGTTCTAAAGATGTTTTCATTGCACTAGTATAAGATTAGAACGAAATAAGCAAAATATTTGATACTAAAATTTTAAATAGATAATGATGTGATGACTCAATTTCCTACGCCTGAATTACGATTCGCCAAACATGTTGGGTTTGGTATTTATGTGATTGATACAGGGATGATACGTCCCCAGTCTGAATCGTGTTATGTGGTCCTGATGCGTTCCCCCTCGCAATACCATGTGGCTATTATTGACTCTGGAACCAATAACTCGGTACCAAGGGTCATGGGAACGCTTGAGGATTTAGGTTGCTCTCCTGAACAAGTTGATTTTATTATTCTGACGCATGTGCATTTAGATCATGCTGGCGGAGCAGGATGGCTCATGCAGCTATGCCCACAAGCGCAATTAATTGTGCATCCGCGCGGGGTAAGACACATGGTTGATCCTAGCATTCTGATGGCTGGAGTTGTGGAGGTTTACGGTGAAGCAGTGGCACAAGCAGAATACGGTCAACTCATTCCGATTCCCATAGAAAGGATTATTGCGATTGAAGATGATGTCATGGTTGATCTTTGTGGCAGGATGTTGTTGTGCTTAGATACTCCTGGACATGCAAAGCATCATATTTGTATATGGGACGCAATGAGTAGTGGGATCTTTACGGGGGATACTTTTGGATTGTCCTATCGAGAGCTTGATACTGTGGCGGGTGAATTCATATTTCCAACTACGCCACCGACTCAATTTGACCCCAAAACTCTAAGGATAACGATTAAGCAACTCATGGCTCTTAATCCAGAGGCTTTGTATTTAACGCATTTTGGAAAAGTGATGGATGTTCCTGTCTTATGCGAAAGATATTTGAAAATGCTCACTTTGGTTGAAGAATTAGGCCAAGCACTTAAGTCTAGCCAGAATCGCTTTTTACAATTAAAAGAAGGGCTATTAAACCTTTATACTCAAGAACTTAGAGATCACGGGTGTCAATTGTCTGACTCTCAAATCAGTGAGTTACTCGCTTTAGACGTTGACCTCAATGCACAGGGAATGGATATTTGGCTTGGACAAGTATCCAAGTCAAACGGATAGGTCTAAAATAGCAAACTCATAGTCATTTTAGGAATTTTATGTCGTTGAGCAATCCGGAATATTCAGAATCAAAGATTCTGCGACCTATTAATATTCATCCACATGCCCACGACGCCAAAGGTAATTTAAGTAGGCTTACCTTAGCTGCCATTGGGGTCGTTTTTGGCGACATTGGAACCAGTCCTTTGTATGCATTAAAAGAATGTTTTAGCCCAGAGCATGGCATCCCGTTTTCTGCTGAGGCTGTATTTGGTGTAATTTCCATGGTTTTTTGGGCATTTTTAATTGTGGTCTCTTTAAAATATGTGCTTTTTGTGATGCGTGCAAATAATAATGGTGAGGGTGGAATACTAGCTCTCATGGCGCTTGCTTTAAGGACTGTTCCTAGTGGATCTAAGAGAGCAATGATTATCATCATGCTCGGTGTTTTTGGTGCTTGTATGTTTTATGGTGATGCAGTCATCACTCCTGCTATTTCAGTTTTATCAGCTGTTGAGGGGATTGAGGTTGTCTCTAAAGATTTTACTAAATACGTAATTCCAATTACGCTAGTTATTTTGGTAGCGCTCTTTATATTGCAACGCAAGGGAACTTCAGTTGTTGGCACTTTATTTGGCCCAATCATGGTCTTATGGTTTTTGATGTTGGCTCTGATGGGAGGGCACAATATTCTTTTAAATCCGCAAATACTGGAGGCAGTTAATCCGCTGCACGCAGTCCGTTTTTTACAACTTCATTCTTTACAAGCATTTATTGTTTTAGGGGCAGTGTTTTTAGTGCTCACTGGTGCTGAAGCTTTATATGCTGATATGGGACATTTTGGTATTAAGCCAATTCGTTATGCTTGGTTCTTTATTACCATGCCTTGCTTGCTTCTTAACTATTTTGGCCAAGGGGCTATGCTTTTAAACAATCCTAGTGCGATTGAAAACCCTTTCTTTTTGATGGTGCCAGAAAACTTTACTTTGACCTTGGTTGTTTTTGCTACCTTAGCCACTGTAATAGCATCGCAGGCGGTGATTTCAGGGGCTTACTCCATGACGAGTCAGGCGATCTTGTTAGGCTTTGTTCCAAGGATGCATATTACCTATACCTCTGATAAAGAAGTCGGACAGATTTATGTCCCATTGATCAACTGGTTTTTATTACTTGTTGTGATTGCAGTAGTAATTGCATTTAAAAGCTCAGCTAATCTTGCAGCTGCATACGGTATTGCGGTTACAACAACGATGGTAATTACCACGATTTTGGCTGCAATTGTGATGAGTGTTGTTTGGAAATGGAACCCACTTTTTATCTTTCTGGTGATCGGCGCATTTTTAGTAGTTGACTTTGCTTTCCTGGCAGCTAATTTATTAAAAGTTGCTGAAGGAGGCTGGTTCCCATTGCTGATTGGTGCGTTTAGTTTCTTATTGCTGATGACTTGGTATCAAGGTCGAATGATCTTAAGAAAAAAAGCAATTGCTGAGGGTATTCCGCTAGAAAGCTTTGTAGCTTCATTGGTAGCGCATCCTCCACACCGTGTAGAGGGCACTGCCGTGTTTTTGACTGCTCACGTGGACTATGTTCCAGTCGCGATGTTGCATAACTTAAAACATAATCGAGTATTACATGAACGAGTCATCTTCTTAAAGATTAGCGTGTGGGACGTTCCTTACGTTGAAGATGCTGAGCGCCTCACCATTAAAGATATGGGAGGAAACATGTTCCTTGTCAGGGCCATGTACGGATTTAAAGAGACTGCTGACGTTATTGAAATTTTAAACATGCTTGATGATCAATTTCAAATTCATTGTGATTTGATGGATACATCATTCTTTTTAGCAAGAGATACTGTAATTCCATCAGATATCCCTGGGATGGCAATTTGGCGTGAAAAGTTATTTGCTTGGATGTATCAAAATGCAGCCAAACCTTCAGATTTCTTTCAAATACCAACTAATCGAGTGGTTGAGTTAGGTGCCAAGATTGAAATCTAGGCGCCTAACAAGAGCAGAAGCTTAGTTTAAAAAGTCTGGTTGTTCTTTAAGGATACGTGCATAGAGTGGTTGGAATTGAAACCACCCTGCAAATGCTGAGCCAACTATAGAGTAGGCTTGCGTAGCTGCAGCGTCGCTGATGGTAATTAAGTCTTTATCTTTCGCCGCTGCTTCTGCGAGCAGTTGAACTTGGCAGCAACGCTCCATAGCGATGTACCACCAAGCCGCAGCATCAACTGTGTCGCCTACAGTTAAGAGGCCGTGATTTTGCAAAATAGCAGCTTTCATAGGACCTAATGCTTTAGCGACGCGTTTTCCTTCATCGAGTTCCACAACTACTCCACCAAAATCATCATAAACAGCATGGTCTTTATAAAAGGCGCAGGAATCCTGAGTAATGATGCCAAGAGGACGTCCAATAGTAGACCAAGCTCTTCCGTAAGGAGAATGGGTATGTGCTGCAGCGATCACATCGGGTCTTTCCATATGGATTTGGGAATGAATCGCAAATGCGGCTGCATTAACAGGCTGACTGCCTTCGATCACATTGCCGTGATGATCGACTCGAATTAAATTAGAGACTGTAATCTGACTAAAATGCACACCAAAAGGATTGACCCAAAACGTATCTGGGAATTCAGGATCCCGTGCGGTGATGTGACCAGCAACACCTTCATCAAAACCCATTTTAGAAAATAGGCGAAAGGCGCCAGCAAGACGCTGCTTTAAATGAAGGCGAGCATCTACGGGGTTGTCAAATGTAGGTGGTTGAGGAAGACTTGGTCCTGGGTTAGTACCAACGTGGTCTTGACATGCTTCCATCCCTGATTTTTGAAGGACAGCTTGAGGGGCGTTCATAGACATCTCCTTTTATAGTACTTATTCGTAAATCATATCAAGTTTTAGGAAAATAGGTGTTTTTATCTCAACTTGGTATAGAGATAATACAATGGGCATTCAATAAAAATATTTAAAAAATCATGACAGAAACTCAAAAATCCCCACGAATCTTGATTTTAGGTGCTGGTGCAATTGGAGCTTTTTATGGATTAGCTTTGGCAGAAGCGGGTGCAGAGGTGTCTGTTGTTGTCAGATCAGAATATGACATTGTTAAGGCGAATGGTTACGCTCTGAATAGTCAGCAAAGGGGAGATAAAGTGTTTCGTCCTGCGCAAGTATTATCTTCCGTTGAACAATATCAAGGGGGGTGCCCAGACTATCTCGTTGTCACCTTAAAAGTGATTGATGGTTTAGACCGCGTGAGTTTAATGAGATCAGCTGTTGGGCCTCAGACTGTGATTGTACTGATTGAGAACGGCGTGGAAATTGAAGATGAGATTGCACAGGCCTTTCCTGATAATGAGCTCATTAGTTGTTTAGCGTTTATTCAAGTGAGTCGCATTGCTCCTGGGGTCATTATTCACTATGCTTTTGATGCGCTGACGATGGGCAACTTTCCACAAGGGGTGAGTAACAAATGCAAACAATTTTCTTCAATGTTGATATCAAGTCAGGTAGGTGCGCCATTGACTGAAAATGTTGTATCAGCGAGATGGCAAAAATGCTTATGGAATGCACCCTTTAATCCTGTTTCGGTATTAGGTGGTCCAATTGATACGATAAAGATGTTAAATGCGCCTAGCGGTGAACAATTGATTCGAGACTTGATGCGCGAAGTAGCGCTTGTCGCAAGTGCAACGGGTAATCCGGTGCCGGAGGGATTAATAGATACCTATATTAGCTCGACTAAAAAAGCGCCACCCTACAAAACAAGTATGGCTTTAGATTGGGAAAGAGGTGACCCTATGGAAGTAACCGTTATTTTAGACAACACCTTAGCTGCAGCCAAAAGAGTTGGTGTGGCGACGCCTTGCTTACAGACCGTCACGACGCTGATTAAAATGTTGCAACTTAAAAAATCTGAAGAGAAGTAAAGAAAAAACGGATTGTATTTAAAAATAATAGAGACAAGAATAATATGCAGAGTTCTACAACTCAATTAGGTGATTTGGGAAGATTGCAAGGGCAGGTCGCGATTGTGACTGGAGCAAGTTCAGGTATATCTGCTGCAATTGCCAAAGTATTTTCCCGTGAAGGTGCCAAGCTTGTGATTGCAAGTCGAAATGAGGCAACATTGAATGTGGTTCGAGATGCGATAAGGTCATCTGGCGGAAATGTTTTGGCAATTCCAACTGATGTAACAAAGCCAAAAGAGATCGATCATTTAATTCAAGAAACAATGGCACACTTTGGGCAAATTGATATTCTCGTTAATGGAGTTGGGGGATACAGTAAAACCGCCTCTATTGTTGATATTGCAGAGCAAGAGTGGGATGATATGATGCTGCTCAATTTAAAATCTGCTTTTTTGTGTGCAAAGGCAGTTTCTCCTTTTATGATAGAAAAACATCACGGTAGGATTATTAATATAGGATCACAAGTTGGTATGGGACCTAATCCTTATGGGGCATCTTCTCTTATTTACGGCACTGCTAAAGCCGGACTTATCGGTTTTTCTAAGCACCTTGCAAAAGATTTGGGTCCTCACGGTATTACTGTAAATACAGTTTCTCCAGGAACTACAGCTACAGAAAGAGTTTCTGAACTTAGAGGTGTGGAAGGCTTAAATGCAATTGCCAAAAATAATCCTTTAGGCAGACTTCCTACTCCAGAAGAAACTGCTGAGACTGTTTTATTCTTGGCTTCTAAGCCAGCAGCAAGTATTACGGGAGTGAATATCATGGTGAATGCTGGCATGATGATGTATTAATAAATTAACTAATGACATAGATAACAAAGCGAATCAATAAGGAGAAAATAATGAGTGAAGTGAAGTCAACCTTGCAGGTGTTGCATGAAAAAGACTACCCCGGTAAAAGGGGGGTTACAGATGGTCAGACGTATCAACGCCTTGTGGGTTGGCCGGGGGTGAATGAAACTGATCGTGTTCGATTAGGTCGTGCAACCTATGCACCTGGTACTTATGAGCAGTTACATTGGCATCCTATTGAAGCTTGTTACTACGTGATTGCAGGTCATGCGACGGTCCGTGATTTTTCTGGAAAAGAATTTGACGTTGGGCCTGGTTCGATGATTTATGCACCTCCAGGTATTGCTGGAGCACATGAGTGGGAAGTTAAAGAGCACTTAGAAATATTAGATATTCGTGCGACTAATGAAACGAATCGGAAGATTCAATATACGGTTGATAAAGAAACTAAGCGTTCATATATCGATTTAGAAGACTTACATTATCGTGAGGCGATTAGCTTTAAATCGCATTACTAATTTTTTGAGTAAGTTAAATTTTGTAGTGAATCATAAGAATGATTCACTACAAACCTACTAACAATTTTTAGGCTACGAGTGCTCTATCGGCATTCGTTTTGTAGCCAAGTCCTAAAGCTTCATTCACACGAGGCATGACCTCATGTGCCATGAGTTCCATGGAGCGACGGCCTAATTTTAGATCGACTAAGTCCATTCCAGCATAGACAATTTCACCAATATCGCCGACTTGTTCACGAAGCGCCAAAATTTGGTCTACAACCTCATTCACTGTACCTGCAATGACTAGATCATCAACGATACGATCCAGGGTAATGAGACTATCGTCTTCATCCTTATCCTTTTTAAAAATCACATGGCGGTTAGAGATTTTCATTTTGGTATACATTTGTTTGTAATAGTAGCGATAGGGGCTTTGTTCGTCTCTTTTACCATAGGCTTTTGCTACTTTAGCGTCATCGGCAACAAACACGGTCCTGGCGACTCGCCATTCTGTAGGATTTGCAACGACCCCAACAGAGGCTTTACCTTCAGCATAGTTTTTCCAATGACTAGGCAACCAATGGTTCATTAAAAAATTCGCTGACATGGGGTGGAAATCACGTTGACCCATAGCAATCACACCTTTAGAAAATGGCGCGACTACTGTACCCACAATTTCTGGATAGGGTTTTTGATAGGGTTTCATCAGGATGCCACGACCAATTTCTAAAACAGCACTTTCTTGTGTTGTGACTTTAAAGCGGTTATTTGGAAATTCGATATTGTAAGGGGCTTCACCCGTCCAAATGGCCAAGATGACGTCGATGGCTTCAGCAAACAGTTTATTGCGATCTTCTGAGATCATTCCAAGTGCTTCAGCATCAGATGTTAGGGCTCCAGGACTTACGCCAAAAATAAAACGACCTTTTGCCAGGTGATCAAACATCGCTGCATGGGAAGCTATCAAAGTAGGGTGCATATGTGACAGATTTGAAGTACCTGTCCCTAGTTTGATATTTTTTGTTTGAAAAATTAAAGAAGACAAAAATATCATGCTATTAGTGACATTTTCTGCTTTATCCGTTAAATGTTCGCCAATAAAAGCGTCATAAAATCCAACCTCATCTGCAAATATTATGGTTTCTCGGTCCTCATGGAGCGTTTCAGTCTCATTACGGTGAAGCGGATGCAAGGGCATCGTGAAATAACCAAGTCTCATAACTTTTAAATCCAGTCGTTTTTTATAATTATGTTGAAGAATATGAAAATGATAGCAAATTGTTCGTCATAATGCAGAAAAGTTCTCTTTTTTTAAATAAGCGTTTAATATTAAAAAAATTAACATTAAAAAAAATGACAAATCAATACGACTATATTATCGTTGGTGCTGGTGTAGCAGGTTGTGTAGTAGCTGCTCGGCTTTCTGAAAACCCCCAAACTTCTGTTTTACTTGTTGAATCAGGTAAAGACATTTCACCGGGTAGTGAGCCGAGTGACATCTTGGATAGTTATCCCACCTCGTATTACAACCGAAGTTACATGTGGCCTGCCTTAAAAGTTGCTTGGCGACAAAAAGAGCTTGGGTTAACTGGTTTTCCGCAAGGGAAGATCATGGGTGGTGGAGGATCTTTGATGGGGATGGTGTCATTTAGGGGGGTGCCTAATGACTACGCTGACTGGCAAAAGACAGGAATAGAGGGATGGGGATGGGATGATGTCTTGCCCTTTTATCGTCTTTTAGAAAACGACTGGGACTTTGATGGATCGTCTCATGGCAAAGCGGGTCCAATTCCTTTGAGAAGAATTCCCGTAGACCAGTGGCCACCGCTGACCCGAATGGTGAGTGAATATGCAAAAGAAAACAATATTCCTTTTATTGAGGATATGAATGCTGATTTCAGAGATGGTTTTGGTCGAACGCCAATTGCTAGTACACAAACAAGAAGGGCTTCAACTGCACTCAATTACCTCACTGCTGATGTTAGGGCTCGGAAGAATTTGACCTTGACCCACGAATCGCATGTTCAAAAAATCATATTTGAAAACACAAAAGCGATTGGGGTAGAGGTACAGACCAAAGATGGGTTAGTGAAATTTTATGGTCAAGAAATTATCATGTCATGTGGTGGGCTATTTACACCAGCGGTTCTTTTGCGATCGGGGATTGGTAATGAGCAGCAATTAAATGCTTTTGGAATTCCGATTGTTGCGCATAGACCAGGGGTTGGGCAAAACTTACAAAATCATATTACTTTATTTCAAGGATTTCATTTAAAGAAAAAAGGTCGTCAATCGTCAGAACTTAGGACACATCCAACGGCTAACTTACGATATTCATCAGGTATGCCAGGCGGGTCACCTCAAGATTTGTATATTAATATTTTAAGTAAAACATCGTGGAGTGATTTAGGGCAACAAATTGGAAATTTGGCACCCTGTTTACTTAGACCGCGATCAACCGGTCATGTCAGTCTGGTGAGTGCAGATCCCAAAGATTATCCAGAAATAGAGTTTAATTTCTTAAAAGATCCTGCAGACTTACCGCGGATTACTGCTGCTTTTATAAAAAGTGTAGAAATCTTAGCTTATCCTGGTGTTAGGGATCTGATGGGGAAACCATTCCCTGTGAGGTTCAGCGATCGTTTAAGAGAGTTGAATGAATTTAACTCTAAAAATATTAAGCTCTCAGCAAGGCTTGCAACACTTCTCGATGTGTTGCCATGGTTGAGTGATTTTGTTCTTGCGAACTTAACTGGAGATGCTGTTAATTTATTTGAACTGATCAAAGATCCAGAGCGGCTCTCTGAGCATATTTTAAAAAATGTCGCAGGAATGTTTCACCCTGTAGGATCTTGCCGAATGGGTAGTCCGGATGACATCATGGCAGTCACTGACGCGCAGGGGAGTGTTTATGGCGTGAGTGGATTGAGAATCATTGACGCTTCCATCATGCCAAACTTAATGGCTGGAAATACAAACATTCCGACCATTATGGTGGCTGAAAAAATCAGTGCAGCTATCCTTGAGGGCAAGCATTAATGATCTAAAGGGAAAATAAATCTCTACTGTGGATCTAGTCCTTTAGTAATTAGTACTTTTTTAGCATGATCCCCTTGCATCATTTGGGAAAATTTCTGTGCCAAGGCCGTTTGCTTGGATGAAGCAAAAGTTCCTGAAGAAAAAGTGGTCACGAGTTGCAGTTCAGGGGGGAGGGTTGCGATAACGACCGTTCCAGGAACGGCACGTAGTTCACTTAAATTTTGCAGAGCTACTTGAGCTTGTCCACTGACAATGAGTTCAGCAGCAAGTCCACCGGGGATCAGTTTAGTTTTGCTTGCAAGTGTTTGTTTCAAGCCGAGCTTATCGATCATTTGACCGATATACTGGCCGCTTACGCCAGTTGTTGTATAGGCGATTGACTCAGACTGTATTAAAAACTCCTTTAATGCTTGTGCATCTTTTAGCACAATGGTTGGAGTACCCGTTTTCATCGCTAATCCAACGCTGGTGGATGCAATATCAACACGAGGTACTAGTAGCGTATTTTGTTTGATTAAATCATCAATGGCTTCTTTGGTAACGATAATGACATCGGCTGCCGATCCATTTTTAAAGCTATCGAGAAGTAAGTTTGTACTGTTAAAGCTTATTTGTATATTCATGTGTCCCTCTTGTTCAAGAGAGGGGACGAGTGCTTCCATGGTGGATTTGAGTGCTGTAGAGCAAAGAATATGAAGTGTTGGCATAGAAGGGTTCTTAGAGGAAGACTGCGCAAGTGTGATTTGTGAAAATAAGAATAAAGACCCCAGTGAGATCAAAATGCAGGACAAGCGAATTTTTTTTAAAGACATATCTCACCTATTTTTTATTAAATTAGACTCAAAAAATGAGCTCATTCCCCTCAAAATAACAGATAATTACAGAATAATAAAAAAATGGAGACAAAATGACAAATTCCAATGGACTGTTAGACGCATTATTACTTGTAATGAAATGGCCTCGTTTGAGTGCTTTTCTCACCACGACTCTAATGGTACTTCAAATACCCAATGCATTATCTGAGGTTGTTATACAAAAAGATTATCCCAATAAGCCTATTCGTATGGTAGTTCCCTATGTCGCTGGTGGTCCTATGGATTTTATTGGAAGGACGCTTGATAAAAAGCTCACCTCCACGCTTGGGCAGCCTTTTATTATTGATAATCGGGCTGGGGCGGGTGGTGCTATTGGCACAGATATTGTGACTAAATCAGTGCCAGATGGTTATACGATGCTTAACACATCGTCTAGCCATGCTTCTCTAGCGATTGTTTCCAAGTCACTTACCTTTGATCCAATTAAAGATTTGACTCCTATTACATTAGTTGCTAATAGTGTTGGATTTATTATTGCGGCAAGGCCAGATTTGCCAGCAAAAAACCTGCAAGAATTCATCGCTGATGCCAAATTACATCCCAATCAGTACAACTATGGTTCAGGCGGCATTGGGAATGTAATGCACTTTGCTGCGGAATCTTTCAGTTTGAGTGCTGGTATTCAGATGACCCACGTCCCCTTTAAAGGAGTTGGTCAAGCTTTGACAGAATTATTGGCTGGGCGCATTGATATTTTCACAGGTCCTGCAACTGCAGTCCTGCCTTATATTAAAACTGGAAAATTAAAAGCCTTAGCGATCACTGCAAATAAACGCTGGAGTGAATTACCTGAAGTGCCAACAACTACAGAAGCCGGAGTAAAAGGCTTTGTATATATTCCGTGGTATGGCTTTTGGTTTCCGGCAGGAACACCGAAGGAGTATGTATACAAAATGAGGAATGAAATCGCCAAAGCGCTCGATGACCCTGAAGTCAAAAAGTCATTTGCAGATCAAGGATTCGTTACTGTCGGATCTACACCTGAAGAATTTGCTAAGGTCATTGTTGATGAAATTGAGGCCAATAAAAAATTAGCTACAAAAGTTGATTTTTCTCCACGTTGATATAAAAAGGAAAGAATAATAAGATGTCGCAGCCGTTAGAAGGAATTAAGGTATTAGAGTTAGGTAATTTTATTGCTGGCCCATTTTGTGGGATGCTTCTTGGGGATATGGGTGCTGAAGTTATTAAAATTGAGCGTCCAGCTAGGGGGGATCAGACCCGTGCGATGCCACCCATTATTAATGGTGAGAGTGCAAGTTTTGCAGCGCTCAACCGAAATAAACGTAGTTTAGTTTTGGATCTTAAGCAAGTGCAAGCTCGAGATATTGTTTTAGATTTGGCGAAACAATCGGATGTCTTTTTAGAAAATAATCGTCCTGGAGTATTGGCTTCACTTGGGCTGGGGCCAGAAGATGTCAGAAAAGTAAATCCCAAAATTGTTTATGTCTCAGCATCAGGATTTGGGCAAACAGGACCCTATAAAAAAAGGGCGGGAGTTAATTTAATTGTTGAGGCATTTTCTGGGACTCTATCTGTTACCGGTAAGCAAGGAGAGATGCCGATACGACCGGGCATACAAACTGCTGATATTTTTGGGGCTCTGTTTACGACTTATGCGGTATTAACGGGATTGATTAGTGTTTTACGAGATCGGGGCGGTCGAGTTGCCGATGTTTCTCTTGTTGAAGCCTCAATAGCGGCAGCGGCATGGGAGACGGCCAGCTTTTTAGCTACTGGAGAGGTGCCAGAGCGACTTGGAGATCAACACCGACTCAATGCACCATATCAATTGTTTGAAACAGTTGATAAACAGTACATTGCGATTGGAACTCCGAACGATGAGTTATTCAAACGGTTGATGGAAACCATTGGTGTTGGTCATGAAATCAATAATCCAAAATTTGCGAGTTATGTATTAAGAAAAGACAATGAGAAAGATTTGTTAGAGGCTATTACACCTGCAATTCAGAGTAAAAAGCTTGTCGATATAGAACTGGCTTTGATGAAGGTTGGGGTGCCATGTGCTCGGATGAATAATATCAAAGAGGTTTTTGAAGATCCACACATTATTGATCGTAAAGTTGCCGTTGATGTTGTTCATCCGGTGATGGGAAAAATGAAGGCTGTCAGAAACCCGGTGCTTTTTGATGACAATAGTCCGTCGATTCGTAGGCACGCACCGCTTTTAGGCGAGCATTCAAAAGAAATACTGTTGGGCTTAGGAAAGACAGAAGAAGAAATTAACCAACTGGCACAAAAAGGTGTTGTACTGTTGGGTTGAATCATATGTTTAAAGATTAAAAAAGGAAAATCAATGAGAGTTTGGAGATCACTATTATTTGTTGTTGGTAATCAGCGACGTATGTTGGATAAGGTCACTGAATTACCTGCGGACGGTTTTTTATTTGATTTGGAAGATACGATAACTCCCGAAGAAAAGCCTTTAGCAAGAGATATGATTAAAGAATATATTCCCAAAGTGGTGGGTGAAAGAAGTTGGATACGCGTTAATTCCGTCCCCAGCGGTTTTTTAGAAGCTGATTTGGAATATTTTGTTGGCACTAAGGGTTTAGCTGGCTTTGTGGTGCCAAAGATGGACTCTGAGCAAGATGTTTTAACGGTTGATCGTATGATGAATCAGATTGAAACCAAACGTGGCTTAACGCCAGGTAGCACGCCAATTATTGTCATGATAGAAAGTGCCAATGGTGTTCTTGATTCTAGGTCAGTGATGATGGCTGCTAAGCGCATTGAGTCTATGGTTTATGGTGGTGGTGAAGATGGCGATATGAATGTATCACTTGGCGCAACGTGGACGAGTGAAGGTCCTGAAATGATGTTTGTGCGTCAGTTTTCACTTGTCTCTGCTCGCGCGGCTGGTTTTGAGTGTCCACTAGATGGCGTATTTGCCAATGTTCGGGATCCCGAGGGATTTAGAAAAGACACCGAACTTTCTAGGCGTTTGGGTTATCGTGGGCGAACTGCAATTCATCCTAACCAGATTGAAGATTGCAACAAAATTTATACGCCAACCCCTGTGCAAGTTGACTACTACACACGCGTTGTGGATGCTTTTAATGAGGCTCTCAAAAGAGGGGTTGCGAGTATTACGGTTGACGGTAAGTTGGTTGACTTTGCAATGGCCAAAACTGCCCAGCGTTTGCTTGATCATATGCAAGCCATTAAAGAATTAGACAAACTTCACCATTAAGAAAAAGGAAATCACATGATTCAACTGGGTATTGTTGGTTTGGGGCGTTGGGGTCAAAATCTCGTTAATTCTGTACAAAACAAAAGTACAGATGTTAAGTTTATAAAAGGTTGCGTTAGGAATACGGATAAAGTTTCTGAATTTGGCAAGGCTGTTGGGATTGAGTTGACATCTCGTTATGAAGATTTAATTGAAGATCCAAGGATTGATGGGATTGTTCTTGCGACACCCCACACATTGCATGTTCCTCAAATTGTTGCTGCAGCACAAGCTGGCAAAGGAATTCTTTGTGAAAAACCACTGGCACTGACTAAAGCTGAGGCACAAATTGCGATTGATGCTTGTCAAAAAGCTGGGGTTATATTGGGGGTTGGGCATGACAAACGTTTTTGGCCTGCCACTTTAGAACTTAAAAAAATTGTAGAGAGCAAAGTTTTAGGTGAATTGCTTCATATTGAAGGAAACTTCTCAAATGAAAATTCTAAAATAACTCCAAGTGGTTGGCGTCAAGACAAAGAGAATGTCCCAGGGGCTACTTTGACAGCCACAGGGATTCATGTGGTTGATACGTTTACTAATATGATGGGTCCAATTTCAAAAGTATCTGGCTTCTTTCATGATAGAAAAGGTCAGGAGACCATGGATTCCATGGCTATGACTTTTCAATTTAAATCAGGTGCAACAGGCGTTTTATCTTCAGTAAGGCCGACTCCTGTGTTTTGGAGAATTCATGTCTTTGGTAATAAAGGTTCAGCAGAGGCGCATGGGGCGAACGTGCTTAATTTACAAATGAGTGGTAAGCCCTTAGAGACAATTCGTTTTGAGCCACGTGATGCACTGAAATTTCAATTAGAAGTATTTGCACATGCTTTAGCGAATAAAAAACCATATCCGATTAGCTTTGAGGAAATTTTACAAACAGTTGAAGCTTTCGAAGCAGCAGCTCGTGCAATAGATACACAAACCACTGTTTCGATATAAAGCTTACAAAAGACGATTAAAGATTGCGAATCTTTAATAGTTTTGAGGCATTATCCCCTAAAATCGCTGCCTTTTGGGCATTGGTTAAGGGGGTACTCATCACATGTTCAATCGGATACTCTTCCCAAGGAATTGGGCTATCTGTTCCGACAACGACTTGGCTTGCTCCTACCTGTGCGACAAGGTGCCGAAGTGCTTCTGGAGTAAATACGAGAGCATCAAAAAAGATTTGATTGAGGTACTCTGTTGGTTTTTTCTTAAGCACGATATCTGGATTGCAGTTTGCAGGAGAAATGAAACAAGAGTGATCCATACGTGGTGCATAAGAGCCTAAAAATCCACCACCGTGTGCGGCGATAACTTTTAAGTTCGGGAACTTATCAAACACACCTTCATAAATTAAATGTTGAAGGGCGATTGTTGTATCGAGTGGGTTACCGATAGTATTCGTCATCCAGCCATTACCTTTTAACCTTGCAGCTAGCGGTGGCGTTCCTTGTGGGTGAATAAACAATGTTGCGCCGAGCTCTTCAACTTTAGCCCAGATCGGATGAAATCTAGGATCGGCATGTTCGACACCAGCTACGTTTGCTTGAATTGTTGCACCTTTAAAGCAAGGATTTTTCATTGCTTCTTCAAGTTGTTGGATCGCAAGGTCAGGGAACTGAGTTGCGATACATGCAAAAGCGCTAAAGCGTTTTGGATAGGCTGCGCATACTTGCGCTAAATTACGGTTATTAATTTCACAGACTTTAGTTGCTGTTTCTCGGTCCATGGTGTACCAGAAATTATTAATAGACAACACTTCCATATCGACGCCTTTTGCGTCCATATTTTCAATTCGTGATTTGAGTGCAGCATCATCACTGACGGGGATGTAATGATTTGGCCCACCTTTTACTGCTGCATTTAAATTGGCATTAGCGGGTAACAGTGCAATGGCTTCTGGAAAGAAGCAATGGGCATGAGTATCGATGACGGGGATACGTCGACCATTAATGATCACAGGCTTATGTTTTGTTCCTGCGAGTGGGTGCCTATGACTGAGTGACTTATCATTACCAGCATCTTTAAGTGCAGGGTCATTTTTACCCGGCGCGTATTGTGCTTTGGCATCTAAGATACAGCAACTACAGAATGTTATGCCAGTAGCTGCTACTTTTTTCATGAAAAGCCGACGTGAACCCATGAGGTCTCCTTTGTTTGTATTAAATGGATAGATTTCTAAGAATCTTTAAATCAATAACAGTCTAAACTAAATCAATTCTCGTTGCGATAAAGACCAACCCTAAGTTGACTAAAATGCTGCAATGCCAGTCATAGCTCTACCTAGAATCAAGGCGTGAATATCATGGGTTCCTTCATAGGTATTGACGACCTCTAGGTTAACCACATGCCGAATAACGCCATACTCATCAGAAATTCCGTTACCACCATGCATGTCGCGGGCCATTCTTGCGATATCGAGTGATTTGCCGGTTGAATTTCTTTTGAGGATAGATGTGATTTCTGGTGAAGCGATGCCTTCATCCTTCATGCGTCCTAGACGAAGACAACCTTGGAGTCCGAGTGTAATTTCAGTTTGCATATCAGCTAACTTTTTTTGAATTAATTGATTGGCAGCGAGTGGTTTACCAAACTGCTTCCTATCGAGGGTATATTGGCGGGCGGCCATCCAGCAAAATTCAGCAGCCCCTAGGGCGCCCCAAGCAATGCCATATCTAGCTGAATTTAGGCAGGTAAAGGGTCCTTTTAGCCCGGATACACCTGGTAATTCATTCTCTGCGGGGACAAAGACATTATCCATTACTATTTCACCTGTAATGGAAGTTCTTAGACCTACTTTACCTTCTATTTTAGGGGCTGAGAGGCCTTTCATACCCTTTTCGAGTATGAAGCCACGAATTTGCATATCATCGTTCTTTGCCCACACCACAAAAACATCTGCGATGGGGGAGTTGCTGATCCACATTTTTGAACCTGTCAGGCTAAACCCACCGGGTACGCTTTTAGCACGACTCAGCATTCCGCCCGCATCTGATCCATGATCAGGCTCAGTTAGACCAAAGCATCCAATCCACTCACCTGAAGCAAGTTTAGGTAAATACTTTTGTTTTTGAGCTTCGCTACCAAATTCAAAGATAGGAAGCATCACTAAGGAAGATTGCACGCTGACCATCGATCGATAGCCAGAATCGACTCTCTCGATTTCTCGTGCAATCAATCCGTAAGAAACATAATTCAAACCACCTCCACCGTATTCGGTAGGAATACTAGTTCCAAGTAGACCCATGGCCCCGAATTCTTTAAAAATTTTAGCGTCCGCATATCCAGCTCTAAAGTCCTCTTTAACTCTAGGCATCAGTTTGCCTTGACAGAAGTTCGCGGCAGCATCCCTAATCATTCGTTCATCATCAGTTAACTGTTGCTCTAAAAGAAAAGGGTCATTCCATTGAAATTGCATTTTTGTCGACATAATAGGGATTAAATTATTTGATACACAGTTAGGGTTGCTAGAAATATGTAAAAATCTAGTTTGATTAGTTTAGACCAAAACTCGATAAGTCCTTATTCTGGAGCAAAATATGACATCAGTTTCACAAGCAACCTCAAACGCATCAAATGCTGTTCCAGAGATTCTCAAAAACTTAAGTATTCCAGTTATAGGGGCGCCACTCTTTATTATTTCACAACCCGATTTAGTCATTGCTCAATGTAAGGCCGGCATTGTAGGATCTTTTCCAGCTCTTAATGCACGCCCTAAAGAAGTCTTAGATGAATGGTTGACAAGAATTACGAGCGAGCTTAAGCAAGCTAAATTAGATGATCCAAGCGCAAATATTGCACCATTTGCGTTGAACCAAATTGTGCATACATCGAATGATCGTTTGGTGCATGATTTAACCTTGTGTGTAAAACACCAAGTCCCTATTATTATTACAAGCCTTCGTGCGCCTGGAGAGGTTGTGCAGGCTGTTCATAGTTACGGAGGCTTAGTCTTTCATGATGTGATCAGTGTACGTCATGCACAAAAAGCATTAGAGATGGGGGTCGACGGATTAATTTTAGTTTGTGCTGGAGCGGGGGGGCATGCTGGCTTGATGAGTCCATTTGCACTTGTGACAGAGATTAGAAAATTTTACAATGGCCCTTTAATATTATCTGGAGCAATGTCAAGGGGCGAGCATGTCCTAGCTGCTCAGGCAATGGGCGCTAACTTTGCGTACATGGGAACCCGATTTATAGCGTCGAGCGAAGCTTTTGCAAGTCAAGAATATAAAGATAGCTTGGTTCAAAGTCATGCTGGAGACATTATCTACTCAAATTTATTTACAGGTATTCACGGTAACTATTTAAAGTCGAGCGTCATTGCTGCGGGACTAGATCCCGAAAATCTTCCAGAAGCAGATAAAACTAAAATGGATTTTGGTAGTGCTCATGCGAAGGCATGGAAAGATATTTGGGGGGCAGGTCAAAGCGTTTCTGGGATCGATGAAGTGATGGCGGTTCAGGATATTGTGAATAAGATGAAGCTCGAATATGCACAGGCAAAGCAGGCGCTTTAGTCTTGATGCCGTCAACATGAAAATGGCATCAGGAGTTAGTATATATCCATCATTTAAATGGAATAGATAGGGAGCAACAAAGAACATGAGCACCACGACTTCTTCAGAGAAAATTCGTTCCTATCGTTATTACGACATTATTGTTGCAGCTTTTGTGACGGTCTTACTGTGTTCTAATTTAATTGGGGCAGGTAAAGCAGCTGAAATCCAGTTACCTTTTTTTGGAACGGTGATATTTGGCGCAGGGATTTTATTCTTCCCAATTTCTTATGCTTTTGGTGATATTTTGACAGAGGTATATGGTTATGCTTACGATCGGCGTGCGGTTTGGTGCGGCTTTGGCGCGTTAACCTTTGCAGCAATTATGTCCCAAATCGTAATTCATCTCACACCCGCACCTGGAGACTACAACTCACATTTGCAAGAGGGTTTAGTGAGTGTTTTTGGAAATACGTGGCGAATTGTTATTGGTTCAATGCTAGCATTTTGGTGTGGTAGTCTTACGAACTCATTCGTACTGGCAAAACTTAAAATATTGACGCAAGGTAAACATCTTTGGGTTCGAGTGATTGGCTCAACCGCCGTTGGAGAACTTGTTGATTCATCTCTTTTTTATATGTTGGCATTTTATGGTGTTTGGCCGATTCAGCAAGTGATTGAAGTGGCCTTTGTGCAATACATTCTTAAAACAACTTGGGAAATTTTAGCTGTGCCACTGACCTACAAAATTGTGGCTTTTTTAAAAGAAAAAGAATCTGTAGATCACTATGATGTAGGCACAAACTTTAATCCATTTAAAGTCAAAATACCTCATTAATCCTCAGAGCTTTCTAAGAGGTGATTACCATGCCCCTGTTGGGCAAGAATATCTGAAAGAAGTGGCAGTGATTCGTTAAGTGCCTCTTTGAGTTTCCATGGAGGGTTTATGATAAACATGCCGCTTGCTGTAAGACCACTGTCATCATTAATATCTTTGACGCGTAGTTCTGCTCTAAGCCAAGATAATGGAGGAGTTTTTTCAGATCGTGAGCAGAGTTTTATAAGTTTATTCGGCAATTCTAGGGCGTCATTGCGGCTTAGGCAGGGATACCAAATGATGTAAACACCTGTTGCGAATCGTTTGAGTCCTTCTTCAAGAGCAGTGAGTACCTTAAAGTAATCCGATTTATCCTCATAGGATGGATCCATGAGAATCAATCCACGACGGGAGGGTGGTGGTAAAAATGCTTTTAATCCACTAAAGCCATCTTGCATTAAAACTTGGATATCAAGTTTAGTCGTATTTAATGATTTGATTTCATCATTCAGAATCGGAAAGTCTGTTGGATGGAGTTCAAATAAACGCAACTTATCTTGAGGGCGAAGGCTTTCTAGAAGTAATGACGGTGAGCCGGGATAAACTGAAATTTGTTTAGGGTCATTGTTCCATGAATGAATACGATCAAGGTAATTTTTAATTGTAGGTGGTAAGGAGCTAACCTCATGTTTGAGAAGTTTAAAAATACCTTCTACAGATTCATCACTGACAGTTGCGTAGCCAGTGCTTAGATCATATAGACCTGCACCGGCATGACTATCTAGAAACATTAAACCACCTGCTTTTTGTTGGAGGAGTTCAATACATTCAAGAAGAATCATGTGCTTTAGAACATCAGCATGATTGCCGGCATGAAATGCGTGTCGGTAACTAAACATGACGATTGAATAAAGACTTTTTTGCAACCATGAGCCAGGTCAAGAAGATGATGAATGCAAGCCCATACTGCACGGGTTGATTCATTTGAAAATCCAGTGCATTTGATGTTAAGAAATACATGCATAGGACGCTGCTCAAGAGAATAATTTTACTTGGCCACTGATTGAGTTCAAAAAAAGATACCTTAATTAAAGTTGATGTATAGGCGCCTAATAAACCACAAATCATACCAAGAGTAGCGCCAATAAAAACATCAGAAGGCCAGTGTGATCCAGTGGCAATGCGAGATAAGCCTGTAGCTGCGGCAAGAATAAATAACCACATTAATTGAGGTCGACGTTGTCTTGGTGCAGCAAAGAAAATCGCTGTTGCAATTGCAAATGCGGTCATTGTATGACCTGAGGGCATTGCAGAATGAAGCAAAGGTTGATCCACAATATGGATAGCACTTTGATTGAGAATTGCTGCGGGTCGTGGCGTGTCAAAAAAAGCTTTTGCGATTGGGGAACATATTCCTGCAAAAAGTCCAGAAATCAAGGCTGAAAATAGAGTTCGAGGTGCAAAAATGAGTAGGGGAAGGGCTAAGGCGAATAATGACCAGCCATTACCAAGAAGAGATAGGCTAGTCCAAAAAATATCTGTGAATTTCATGGCCCATTGATTTATTAAAAAGAACCACTTGATATCCATATCAAGGTAGGAGTCAATACACCACAGGCTAAAAGGAAAAAACGGAAGTATCCATACCAACTTTGAAATCCTGTAATCCTTATTACTGGCTTGGCTCATCTTTTGGATCATATTTTCAAACCTTTGATGGATGATCAGTTATTTGTTGTTTAGAGAGTTGTTTTTCGATGGCGCTAAGAACTTGCTCTACAGAGATAGCTTGCATACAAACATTATTTGAACAAGGAGTTTTTCTATGGTTACCTGCGCTAACGCAAGGGGAGCAGGCAAGACCGGCAAAGATGGGGATTGAGTTGCCCAGTGAGCCATATAAGGCAGGTGTCTCTGGACCAAATAGAACAACAGTTGGTAGAGGGGTGACTGCTGAAAAATGACCTGGCCCTGAATCATTGGTGACCATGACATCACTTAGGGTGTAGAGGGCGGGTAATTCAGAGAAGCTGACTTGTCCCGCAAAATTAATGACTCTAGTAGTCAGTGCCATTTCTTTTACTTTTTCGGCGTACGCTAACTCATCTTTAGAGCCAGTGATATAAATTAAAGCTTCTGGCCAACGAGAAGCTAATTTAGTAATTAATTCCGAAAAACGTTCAGGTGCCCAACGACGTTGTGGGAGAAGATCGCTGGCATTTGGATTGACTAGAATAATTTGTTGATTAGGATGATTGATTCCTAAATGATTAATTCCAGCAGCTTGTGCTAATTGCTCTAATTTACGTGTGACCGTTTCTAATTGTTCTAAAGAAACTTTTGCTTGAGCAAGTTTGAAAAGATCATCAGAAAAAGCCACTTTACTAAAAGGTATTTCAGACTCATTTGCAAAAGCAGCATGAACTAAGGCCATAAAGTTTCTTGATATATGAAGATGAGGGTTGTAATGTACTTCGTGGGTGAGGAGTTTTCCGCGCCACAAACCCTCTCCATGAAAAATATAGTAGCCCACGCGACGGCTTGCACCAGAACAACCTGTTAGAAGGGCTGTAAATCGTGAAAACAACTCTAGATCAATTACAGTATCGATATTTAAGCGATGTATTTTAAAGAGTACTGAAAGAGTTGACTTGATTAAAGTAAATAGACCCGATGCATCAATTGTCAAAATACGTTCTTCGGGCACGGTTTGAAGTAGTGACAAACTTGCCGCATTATTTTTAAATATTAAAAAGAAAATCTCAGCTCCACGTTTTATGGTTTCGCGCATTGCGGGATCAACAATGATGGCGCTCCCCATTTCAGAAAGTTCGATGAATAGTATTTTTTTGGGTTGAGCAGGGGCAACGAAGAAGAGATTACGGATCTTATCGTATAGGAACACGAGTGGGGTTAACAGCAGACATAAAGGCACCCCGATGAGGTGGTCAATACGTCGCATGGTATCAACGCGAATTGTCATAGTCGATATTATGACAGGTGACTGCCTTTACGGTCATGAATTAAAAAGGGTAAGCCAGGTAGATAAGCGATCAGGGTAATTAGACCGTACAAAATAGAAGATAGTACGACTAAAGACGAGTCAAGGCCCCACAATCCCAGGATACTAACTAAGGATGTTTCACGCACTCCCCATCCGGAAATGCTTAGCGGGAGGATGAGTAACAGACCGAGGGCAGGAATACCTATTAAGAGGGCTTCTATGGGGGGATTAACCCCACAACTTTTAAGGCAAGCCCAAAAAGCAGCTAGGGTCAAAAAATGAATAGCAGTAGCAAGCGGGAGTTGTATTAGATTGAATGGAAATCCCCAAGACTTTTTTAAAGCGAAGTCTATATTTCTGACACCTATCTTAGAGAGTAGCCGGTGGATATGATCTTTACTCAAAGGCCAATAGATCGATATAGCCAGAAAAGTTGAACCAAGCAGCATGAAGCATAAGCTTATTTTCCCAAAAAGAGGAACCCATGTGCCGAGTAATGATCCACCTATAACAAGTCCGATACCCCCCAAAAGACAGTTCCCAGCAAATCCTAGGGATCGGTCTATGGCCACGATAAAAAAAGATTTTTGTAGAGTTTGCGTTGAGTTTTTTTGTGCGACTATACCGCGGTAAGCATCGCCGCCAATAGTCGTGGGAAGTCCTTGATTAATTAATCCTCCGCAAAAATAGAGTTTAATAAACTGATGCAGTGGTTGATTAAATTCTCCCGCACGCATTAATAGGCCCCATCTACATCCTGATAGGCCATTACAGACCCAGATCAAAATTAATGATAGGCTAAGCCAGTAAGGGTTAAGCAGGGGGATGGCCTCAAGAATACTTAGCCAATTGATTTTAGAAAAAGCAAAAATCAACAGGAGAATTGAAAACAAAATTTTTAAGAATGGGGTTAATTTCTTTAAATTTTGTTTTAAAAAACTTCGATTAGCTTCAATCATTTATTTTCTCGGGATGAATTTGACCCCAATCTTTACATACATAAAAGTCAAATTGAGAAATCGCTCTATCTGACCTTTTAACAGGCATTGAATCAATCTTATCGCATGAGCTAAATTGATTTTTTTGAATTGGAAGTTCATAAGTCATTTGTGACCATTGTAATAAAACAGCATCTTCTCCTTCGGGCATTTTCCCAAACCAAATATCAAATTGATCACGTCGATCATCCAAAATATGAACGGACTTTGATTGTGTATACCAGGCAAGTCGGCTTCCCATGGTCCAGTTTTGAGTGACGATATGAGGGATATTTTTTTCGATAGCTATTTGATTTAATTTCTCTCCAGCCAGGTCCCAACCGTATAAATCAGCAATAGGATTTTTTTGGCCTAATGGATCTTTCATGCTGACACCAGGAAGACCACCAGATGCTAGGAGAAAAAATCCTATGGCAATGAGACTGAGTTGGAGAAAGATCATCGTGGTGATCCAGAATTTTCTACCCACAAACCATGCATTTGCTAGACCAATGGCACAGATAGGAGTAATGGCGATCCAAGCAGGTGATGTCCAGTGAGGTAGGCTCCCACCGCCTCCTGACATTACTGCAAAGATGAGAAATGGGATGACAGAAAATGAGAATAACCCGATGGGTGGGCTGAGGTATCTTCTAAACACCCATGTAAGTCCTAAAAGATTGAGTAGGCCATAACAGGCTAGTTGAGTTAGTAAAAAATTGCCTATGCGGCGAAACTTCCATTCACCACCGGCACCATGACCTAATTGATATTTAAAAGAGATCCAATCATGGTTCATATTCCAATATAAGACTGGAGTAATAAGGGTAATTGCGATCAATAAGCATAACCACAAACCTGGGCGACTAAATATTTTTAGCCCATGCCACTGAAGAAGACAAATCAGGACACCAAGGGCAAAAAACAAAGAAGTATATTTGGATAGTCCTGCTAATCCTAGAATGACGCCTAGGCTAATCCAGAGTTGGATATCTCGGGGATATCGTTGATCGAGTGCATTGTGGATTGAGATCGTTAGGAGCATCATGCACGGCACAAGAACCAAAAGTAAGGTGTCAGGTAATAAGCCTACTGCGAGAACATGTAGGATGGGAGTTGTCAGAATAAGTAATGCGGTCCACCAATGGGCCGAGCGAAGGCTATGGTAATGAGATGAAGAAAGAAAGCTTGCAATGATCACCTTGGTGAGGTGCATCGATAGTAAGACGCTAAGTAACCACAATAATTCAGGCACGAGTCTAATCAAACCAACGGGCCAATGTCCTTTGGCGGGAATGATTTGTAACCATCCAACCATTGGAGGGTGATCAAAATAACTCCAGTCTGGGTAAAGACCATAGAGGGCGTAATGAGCTTCATCGACAGATAAGCCGAGCATAAATCCATAAACGATATGAATGATCATTCCTAGAAATAGCAAATTGAGTGTGAACTTTAGCCAGGGAGTTTGAAAGTTCATCAGTTATTTACTCGATATGAGGTTGATCGTGATTATCTAAAAAACCTGAAGATCTGTAGGTTAGGACGAGTGTGTCGCGCCATGAATTTTCAGGGTGGTTTCGATCTTCTGGTTGAATGGGTGTGGTTTCATGAATCACTTTAGTGTCATCGAGTAATAGTAAGGTCCATGGACTTGTTAGTGTAAAACGCTGTCCTTGCGGTCCTGTGGCATCAAAGACTCGGGATTCCCCGCCAGTAATTTTATGGCGTTGTACCATTAGAACAGCCACAAAATCAACGCCATCACGGTGAGCACCTTCTGGCGTTGGGCGACCAATACCATTTGCGGTATCTATTCTGAATTGATGGACTTCTACAAACCAAGTCGGTTGATTTCTTTGATGAACTTCATTGAATAACTTTCCAAGTTGTAGGATTAAGTTTTGTACAGCGAGGCTGCTTAAAAAATCAGTTTCACAGGGTTCGAACCAACGATTGATTCCACCATGTAGTGCATTGTAAGAGAGAGGTTGCCAATGAGGTCGATAGGGAGTGATTTGAATTTGGCTCTCTTGCACGATCAAACTGGCATGGCGTCGTTTACGGTATTTGCCTCCATCTTTGAGATATTCGTCGGGGGCTAAATCACTCCATGAGCGCTCAATGGCTTGCCAATCATTAAGTTCATGCAAAGTTAATTGTGAGAAATCATGTGGAGAAAGTAGGGCGAAACCCGAATCTCGCAAGGCTTGAGATGCTTGCGAAAGGTTGATAAAAGGAGGTTTAAATGAGTTAGTTGAGTTCAAGTGGACTATTTTACTTCTAAGCAGCACATGACAGGTTGGAGTTATAGAAGGTTATTGAGGGGGATTGGGTCTTTATTTATGTAATAGATTCAATATCGTGAGTGTTCGTGCCGTAAAAGGTACATGTTCAGGCTTAATTCATACGCAAAAGCTTCTTTTTATCTTCTTAAGATCCTATTTGTCACATTGCTTCTTCAAAATGAAGTTTTTGCATTTGTGCCTGAAGATGCTCAGACCCGTTTTACAGCAATCTCAAATAGCTTAAATGAACAACGTTCTCATAAACGCTTTAGCTTGAAGTTGCAGGAAACTGGTGAGATCGCATCTACGTTTGTTTTTGATCAAAGCCATGGCTTAATTAGAGTATCCAATTTCCCCATAAAAGTATGTGAAATTCATATTAATTATGCAATTTTTGATAAATATGAGCTTAGTGATGATGCTATAGCAGTGGTGATAGGGCATGAGATGGGACATTGTGAACTAGAGAAGTCTAATTTAGGGTTTTCCCCACTCAACTACTCTGAGAAAAATTGGGTGAAAGAATACTCAGCTGACAATTACGGGATAAAGCTATCGAATGCGATTGGATTTGATGGTGTCAAAGGATTTGAGGAGTTGTCTAAAGTCATAGAAATTCGGGAATCAACTACCCATCCCAGCATGGCGCAAAGGGTCAAGGCTTTGAAAACAGGTGAAGTCTATATCAGAAGCTCTATCAAGGTTAGAGAATAATCATTGAATCTTGGCTAAATAGCTTCAATTTGCGATTTGCGTTGTATCCATTTAAATAATCTCCAGCCCAAAAGAGCGGCCAAAATAGCGATATAAATTTTCACCGTCCCAAAATTATTTTTTCCCGCTTTATGAACCCAATAATGAAGGGGGACAAGAATCGCAATCAAATAAACCAATTGATGTAGTTTGGCCCAATTTCTGCCTAAACGGCGCTGCATTTTTTTTGTGGAAGTCGCAGCCAGCGGAATTAGAAGAATAAATGCGGCAAGGCCTAGAGTAATGAACGTACGTTTATAGAAGTCTTGATAAATGGCGTTTAAATCAAGACCATTATCGATCACTGACCAAATCAGAAAATGAAGTAGTGCATAGAAAAAGCAAAAAAGTCCGAACATCCTTCGTAATGGCAGTAGCCAATTCCATTGGGTTAATTGACGAACTGGTGTGACGGACAAAGTAATACAAAGCATCACAATTCCCCAAGTGCCAGTCGAGCGTGTGATGAACTCAATGGGGTTTGCTGTTAGTTCATGATTAAATCCCAACCAGACTAAGCGGCAGATTGGGATACTGCAGAGAAGAAAAACAAGCGGTTTTACCCAAGTCTTAAAAGTTTTTACGAAGGTCCATGCCGGCATAAAGTGACGCGACTTGGTCGGCGTATCCGTTAAACATTAAAGTCTTTTGTTTGGGTGCGAAAAATCCTTTTGGATCACCAATGCGTCGCTCTGAAGCCTGGGACCAGCGGGGATGATCTACTTCAGGGTTGACGTTGGAATAAAAACCATACTCATTCGGGGCAGAAACATTCCAGCTATTAAGAGGTTGTTTTTCAACTAAACGAATTTTAACAATTGACTTCGCACTTTTAAAACCATACTTCCAGGGGACTACTAAACGCACTGGGGCACCATTTTGCTTTGGCAGGACCTCGCCGTAAAGACCTAAAGTTAAAAGTGTTAGGGGGTGATTAGCTTCATCTAAGCGCAGGCCTTCAACATAGGGCCAATTTAAGACTGAATTATTAACGCCGGGCATTTGTTTTTTATCTGCGAGGGAGACAAATTCCACAAATTTAGCAGAACCTTGGGGATCAACTGCTTTTAAAAGAGTGGACAGAGAATAGCCAACCCATGGGATGACCATTGACCATCCTTCGACACAACGAAGGCGATAAACTCGCTCTTCTAAAGGTGCAAGTTTTAATAGTTCTTCAACCCCGAATACTTTAGGTTTATTAACTAAGCCTTCAACTGAGAGCTTCCATCCCGTTGTTTCTAAAGTTTTGGCAAAAACAGCGGGATCAGTTTTTTCTAGGCCAAATTCATAAAAATTATTGTATCCAGTAATATCTTCTAAAGAAGTTGACTTTTCCATGACTGAATATCGAGGGTTTTGAATAGTGGCCAGTTTTGTGCTCGAATTAGCAGCAAAAACATCACGTGAAAACCAAGGCATTAAAGAACTTCCTAAGGCGCCACTTGCAGCTACCTGGAGGATTTTTCGACGTTCTTCAAAGACGATGCGTGGGGTGATTTCGCTGGGAAGGATTTGGGCAATTTTTTTCATCAGTAAATATTACGCTTTTTTTACCATTTCAGTTAATTTTCAAAAAAATGCTCAGAAATTCGACTTTTTTCTTAAGAGCGTAAAATCATGGGTGAATTAACCCACCTAGCCTTTAATTTTATGATTTAACTAACACGAGTTTTTATCCTATGAGCATACTATTTTCGCAATATCATTTTCCAGCCCCAAACGGTGGGATCGATTTAGACAACCGACTCATCGTGGCACCAATGTGTCAATATTCAAGTATTGATGGGGTAGCTAATGATTGGCATTTAACCCATTGGACTAATCTCATGAATAGTGGAGCGGGTGCATTCATTATTGAGGCGACTGCAGTGACAGAAGAAGGGCGGATTACTCCATATTGTTTAGGAATCTATAACGATGCTACTGCTATTGCGATTAAAGATATCTTAGCTCGTGCCAGATTGCAATCTGCGCCTATTAAAGTTGGTATTCAGCTCGCACATGCTGGGCGTAAGAGTTCTAGTCACACCCCATGGGATGGCGGTGCATTAATTCCTCCGAATGAGGATATGGGATGGCAAACGCTCGCACCATCAGAGGTTCCGCATAATCCGAAAGAACCTGCGCCAGAGTCTATTGATGCGGCTGGCTTGCTTAGAATCAAACAAGGTTTTGTGGATGCCGCAAGACGCTCGCATGAAGCTGGGTTTGATTTTATAGAAATCCATGCGGCCCATGGGTATTTAATACATCAATTTTTATCTCCGCTAGCCAACAAAAGAACAGATGAATATGGTGGAAGTTTAGAAAATAGGATGCGTTATCCATTAGAAGTCTTAGCAGCCATTCGTGAAGTATATGAGGGCGTATTGGGTGTGCGAATTTCAGCAACAGATTGGGCTGAGGGTGGATGGGATCTTGAACAGTGCTTAGTGTTTTGTGAAAAACTCAAAGCACTCAACATTTCTTATATTCATGTCTCCTCTGGCGGTGTTGCACATGATCAAAAGATTGCAATAGGGCCTGGTTATCAAGTTTCTTTTGCTAAAAAAGTGAAAGAGCTTATTGGGTTGCCAACGATTGCGGTGGGTTTAATTACTGAGCCACAGCAAGCTGAGACTATTTTGCAAAATCAAGAGGCTGATTGTATTGCGCTTGCAAGAGCATTTCTCTATCAGCCACGTTGGGGTTGGCAAGCTGCAGCTGTTCTTGATGGTCAAGTTTTTGCAGCTAAACAATACTGGAGGTGTTTACCTCGCGAGCATCAAAATGTATTTAAATCAATCAAAATTGGCCAGCGTTAATTCATACTATGGTTGATGTTTTAGTGATTGGTGGTGGTAATTCCGCGTTATGTGCTGCGATTATGGCACGTGAGGCCGGAGCTTCTGTGCTACTTCTAGAATCAGCGCCTAAAGAATGGCGCGGTGGAAATTCTGTGCATACTAGAAATTTAAGGTGTATGCATGAGGGGCCTCAAGATGTTTTATTGGGGACTTACTCCGAAGATGAATATTGGCAGGATCTATATAAAGTGACTGCTGGCAAAACTGATGAACACCTAGCGCGATTAGCTATCAGAGAATCTTCAACATGTAGAGCATGGATGATGAAACATGGTGTGAGATTTCAAGCGCCGCTATCTGGAACGCTTCACCTTTCAAGAACGAATGCATTTTTTATGGGCGGAGGAAAAGCATTAGTCAATGCCTATTACCGGAGTGCAGAAAAACTAGGTGTTGAGATTCGCTATAACTCGCCAGTGGAGTCGCTTGAGTTAAAAGATGGTGATTTTGTAGCTGCGCATACTCAAACTGGAAAAATAGAAGCCAAAACCTGTGTCGTTGCTTCGGGTGGATTTGAATCTAATTTGGAATGGTTGAGAGAAGCGTGGGGGCAGAATGAGCGCGGCGAATATCCCTCTGATAATTTTTTGATTCGGGGCACACAATTTAATAAAGGTGTTCTATTAAAAAATTTGTTAGACCAAGGTGTGGATTCTATTGGGGAACCTACGCAAGCGCATATGGTGGCGATTGATGCTCGTGCACCCCTTTATGATGGTGGTATCTGTACACGAATTGATTGTGTTTCACTAGGAATTGTTGTGAATCGGGATGGTGAGCGATTTTATGATGAAGGCGAAGATTGTTGGCCAAAGCGCTATGCTATTTGGGGTAGGCTAGTTGCTAAGCAACCAGGTCAAGTCGCGTATTCCGTCATTGATTCTAAAGCTTTAGGGCGTTTTATGCCGCCAGTTTTTCCAGGAAACAAGGCTGATACTCTTGAAGAACTCGCGAAGCAAATGAATGTCCCTGTTGAGACCTTTCTTCAAACGATACGAGATTACAACCAGGCCTGTCAGGCGGGTAAGTTTGATCACACAACACTAGATGACTGTCACACCTTAGGTTTGCAGCCTGCTAAAACTCATTGGGCCTTAAGAATTGATGAGGGACCTTTTTATGCTTACATGGTTAAACCAGGGGTCACCTTTACTTATCTTGGTTTAAAAACTGACCAAAATGCATCTGTATTTTTTGATGGTAAACGTAGTACAAATTTATTTGTGAGTGGTGAGATGATGGCTGGAAATATTTTGGGACAGGGATATACAGCTGGAATTGGTATGGCCATAGGAACTGCCTTTGGCCGAATTGCAGGTACGCAAGCTGCTCATGTTGCATTAGATCAAGTCACACATTCTATTGAGAAAAGTTACTCATGACGCAAGAACTAAAGAAACTGACGGAGCAGGCAAGTCGCTTAGGGCAGGGGCAAATTGAAATGACTGCGGCTGAAACTGAAGTGTCGCGTATTCTTCAGATTTGTAATGCCTGTAGGTACTGTGAAGGATTTTGTGCGGTGTTTCCAGCAATGACTCGTCGCTTAGAGTTTAAATCAGCGGACGTTAATTATTTGGCTAATTTATGCCACCAATGCAGTGCGTGTTTATATGCCTGTCAGTATGCGCCGCCTCATGAATTTTCTGTTAATGTTCCGCAAGCTTTAGCTAAAGTTCGAAAAGAAACTTATATCCATTATGCGTGGCCAAAGCCACTTGGGAAACTATATCAACGAAATGCAACACTGATTTCTTTACTTTCGGCGATAACGATTACCTTATTTCTATTAGGATGCCTTAATTTTTATTCCTCCAATATGGGGCAGGGGTGGGCCGGGAATTTTTACGCTATCTATCCACATAACACTTTAGCTTTGCTATTTGGTGCCGTATTTGGGTATTCGATTCTTGCTCTTTTTATGGGGGTGAAGCGTTTTTGGGAAGAGGCTGCCCCAGGATTGATTTCATCTAGAGCTATATCTGAAGCAGCATATGACAGCTTATCTCTGAAGTATTTAGGTGGAGGGCATGGCGATGGTTGTAATAATGAAGATGATGAATTTTCTCTTTGGCGTAAATATTTCCATCACTTTACTTTTTATGGCTTTATGTTGTGTTTAGGGTCGACGAGTGTGGCGACTATTTATCATTATTTTTTTAATTTAGAGGCTCCATATCCCTTACTTAGTTTGCCTGTTATTCTTGGGACCTTGGGAGGTATTGGATTGATTATTGGACCCATTGGGTTGCTAGTCTTAAATCTGAAAAAAAATCCTCTGCAGGCTGATGTATCGCAAGATGCTATGTCTCGTGCATTTATACTTCTATTAGCTCTTATTTCTATCACGGGGTTAGGTTTGTTGATTGAACGTGATGGTGAATTAATGCCTATTTGGTTATCGATTCATTTAGGGTTTGTGATGACTTTTTTCCTCACCATGCCCTACGGTAAATTTGCCCATGGGATTTACCGGGTTGCTGCCCTACTTAAAAATGCAATTGAGAAACGCCACACGAGTAGAATAAGTGTTGGTTCAGACTAACCATCAAAAAAACTAAAAATTACGAGGAGCTTATGTTTTCATTAAATCATTCAACAAAATACATTTATCACTCAATCAAGTCTTCGGGTATTTTTGCTCTAGTTTTTTTGATGTCAATCATTGGGCAAACTAGCGCTCAATCTAATTGGCCTGATAAACCCATTACAATCGTCGTTCCATTTGCAGCAGGTGGCACTACTGATATTATTTCTCGCGCCATTGGACAGAAGTTGGGTGAGAACCTTAAACAAACTGTGATTATTGATAACAAAGCAGGGGCAGGTGGAACTGTGGGAGCAGCATTTGTGGCAAAGGCCCCAAACGATGGATACACATTATTTATGTCGACAATCGCTCACTCAATTGCACCGAGTCTATTTGTAAAATTAAGCTATGAATTTACAAAAGATTTAGACCCTATTGGTATGGCTGCAATTACACCAAACGTTTTGGTCATCAATAAATCTTTACCCGTAAATACAGTAGCTGAACTGATAACGTATATTAAGAATAATCCTGGCAAAGTTAACTACGGCTCAGCAGGTAAAGGCAGTACGGAGCATTTGTCTGGCGAACTATTTAGAACGATGACGGGGATTGATATCATCCATGTGCCTTATAAAGGCGGGGCTCCAATGATGACTGATTTGATTGGTGGTCAAATACAAATAGCCATTGAGACTAGTCCATCAGCTGAACCTCATATTAAGGCTGGAGAAGTTAAGGCCTTAGCCGTTACGACCTTGAATCGTTCAAACGCCTATCCAGGTTTGCCAACGCTTAATGAATCTGGGGTTAAGGGATACAACATGAGCACATGGTTCGCATTAATGGCGCCGCACGGAACCCCGTCAGACATTCAGCAGCGTTTGAGTCAAGAATTATCTAAGGTTCTTAAAGATCCGGCCATACTCAAGCGTTATCAAGATCAGGGCGTAAGTGCCGTGGATATGAAGCCTGCAGAATTAGCTGTTTTTATTCAGTCTGAAACAAATAAGTGGGCTAAAGTAATTAAAGAGGCAGGTATTAAAGCAGAATAATTTGTAGACATCCATAGGATGTTGCCTGATAAGTTTTGAATTTTTTAGAGTGGTTTACAAAGTGCATACGTGTAAGTTAGGTAGAGATTGAATAAAGAAACCAAAGGGATGTTAATTGGTGGCATTGGTATCTTTATTTTTGCGCTCACAGTTGCCATTACTAAAATTGCTGTTGAAACTTTTAGCCCATCCTTTATTGTTTATGGACGCGGTGCTTTAGGTGGCACTGTGGCACTCATCTATTTATTAATAAGACGCGAACCGATTCCGGCCGTTAAGCATTTTAAATTCATTTTTATTGTTGGGCTCATGGTGATTTATGCCTATCCGATGCTCATGACTACGGGAATGACTTTTGGATCCTCATCTCATGCAGCGGTGATTTTAGGTTTGATGCCTTTATTAACCGCAGTTGTTGGTTCTTTAAGAACAAAAGAAAAACCTTCGTTAGGATTTTGGGTTGTAGCTGTACTTGGAAGTATGGTGGTTATTATTTACTCTCTGGTCACTGGGGCGGGGGAGTTTTCACGACTGGATATCTTATTACTTTTTGCCGCGATTTCGGCGGCCATTGGGTATACAGAAGGAGCGCTTTTATCTGCAGTGATGGATCCTAAGGTCGTCATTTCATGGGTATTAGTGGCATTTTTACCGGTGTCATATATTGGAACAATGACTAGCTTTCAGATCGATTATCTTCAGGCGAATCATTTAGCCTGGTTATGTTTTTCTTATTTGGGACTATTTTCGATGTACATCGGCTTTTTCTTTTGGTATGAAGGCCTAAGAATTGGTGGTATTGCACGTGTTAGTCAAGTTCAACTCATTCAGCCATTTATCATTTTACTTTCATCGAGTTTGTTTCTAGGTGACTCATTGACAATGATTAATCTTGTTTTTGCATCATTAGTTATTTCTACAGTAATACTGAGTAGAAAAATGATGATTAAACGACAAAAATAGGCTTTAATATTTAAAAACTAACCTTATTAAAATAATAGATTGGGACTATATGACACATCCATATGACATCCATAGTGGTGGAATTGAAACGCATCCTGCGCAAGATTTTATGTGGCCAGGAAATCGCAAGATGGCTGTAGTATTTCGGATGGCTTATGAATGGTGGTCTGATGGCCACTGGCCAGGAATTGGCCCCATGGGTAACCCCCTCAAGGGCGGGATTCCTGACTTAAATGCAGTTGGTTGGGCCGAATATGGGCATCGTCGTGGAATACACCGGGTTCTTGAAGTGTTTGAGCGTCATCACGTGAAAGCTTCGATCCTTGTTTGTGGGATTATGGCAGAGCGTTATCCAGAAGAAGTCAAACATATAGCCGATTTAGGTCATGATATCGTTGCTCATTCTTACGCCATGGATGTCATTCCAGCTTATTTAGATGAAAAACAAGAAATTGACAATATCAGACGAACCACGGATTTAATTGCCAATGTTATTGGCGTTCGTCCCAAGGGTTGGATTAGCCCCAGAAGTACTCCGAGCCCAAGGACAGCCAAGTTACTCGCTCAAGAGGGCTATATGTGGCACAGTGATACTTTAAATGATGACTTGCCTTACCTTGTAGACTTTGGTGAGCACCAAATTGTGGCAATGCCTGGTTCGATGGAAGTAAATGACTTGCCGTTATTTATGCGTCATGGTCAACCGCCTAGAGCAATGGTTGAGATTTTCGAAGATTGGTTAAATTATGTTCGTGAATGGGAGACAAGGGCAATTAAAATTGATCCGACAGTTCATGCTCACGTTTTTGGACGCCCCGCAGGAACAGGCGCCTTTCATAAAATTTTAGAAATTGCAACGCAGGCAACGGATGTGTGGGTTTGCACTCGATCAGAAATGGTAGAGCATTTTTTAGCAAGTCTAAACATTAAAAAATGAAAAAGATTACCTACCGGTTTTTAGAACTGATTCTTTGTAACCTGATGTTTTATGGGTTGGTATATGGTCAAACATTTCCTAATAAACCTATTCGCTTAATTGTTCCATTTGAGGCCGGTGGCACGTCGGACTTTACTGCTAGGCTAATTGCGCAGCAACTTGAGAGTAAGTTTAAGACCTCGGTGATTGTTGAAAATCGACCGGGAGCAAATGGTGTAATAGCTGCAGGAATCGTCTCACAATCAAAACCAGACGGCTATACATTACTTCACACCACACCTGCTTTTATTATTAATCCCTTAATTAATAAAAGCCTCAGTTATGACGTATTTAAAGATTTTGTTCCTGTGAGTAATATAGGAATTGGAACTGGGTATGTATTGGTTGTTAATCCAGCTTTGCCGATTAAATCTGTGAATGATTTACTTGCTTATGCAAAATCTAAACATAATGAGTTGACTTATGCCTCGCCTGGGGTTGGTAATGCACTTCATTTGGCGGCTGCACAGTTTGTCGACAAAACTGCTATTAAAGGTATTCATGTTCCTTACAAAGGAACAGCTGCTGGTTTACTTGCCGTATCTGCTGGAGATGTTGATTTTATGATTTTGCCTCCAACAGTTGTATTTTCTTTTGTACAGTCAGGCAAAGTAAAACTAATCGCATTTACAGGGCAGAAACGTTCAGCTGATTTTCCAAATACACCCACTTTAGCCGAATCAGGCCTAAAAGATTTAACAATCTCAAGTACCTGGTTGGGTTGGTTTGCTCCGAGTGCTACACCGGTTGATGTTGTCAATGTAATTGCTAATGAAATACAGTCAATCTTGAAAGATCCTGAAGTACAAGCTGATTTGATGAAGTCGGGATTTCGTGTAGAGCCTCGAACGCCTGTAGAATTTCAAGGTTTTTTAAAGAGTGAATACAGTCGTATAGGACAAATTGTTAAAAAAATAGATCTGAATTAAACACGAGGAATTTTTAAATTATGGATTTAGGGATTAGAGGAAGAAAGGCAATTATTTGCGCGTCATCTAGAGGGCTAGGTAAAGCTTGCGCTTTATCACTATCTAAAGAAGGCGTGATTGTCTATCTCAATGGTCGTCATCAAGATGATTTGGATATAGCGGCTCAAGAAATTCAAGAAATGACTAAGACTGAAGTTCATACAGTGCTTGCAGATATTACAACTGAAGATGGCCGACAAAAACTCATCAGAGCGTGTAATGAGGTTGATATTTTGGTGACTAATAATGCTGGACCTACGCCAGGTCAATTTCTAGATTGGGCTAGAGAAGATTATCTTGCCGCCTTTGAATCTAATATGTTAGCTCCGGTTCTTATGATTAGGGGGGTTTTAGCTGGTATGCAGAAAAGGAAATTTGGCCGAATTATTAACATTACCTCTGCAATGGTCAAGGCACCCAATCCCCATCAAGGGTTATCTACTGCAGCAAGAACAGCACTAACTGCAGTATGTAAGGCGATATCTAGAGATGTTGCGGTTGATAATGTAACGATTAACAATTTGCTGCCTGAAAGAATAGATACTGGACGACAAATTCAGATGACGCAGCGTCAGGCTAAGATCGAAAATATTAGTTTTATCCAAGCTCGTGCAAAACTTGAATCAACGATTGCTGCTAAGAGATTTGGAAAGACTGAAGAGTTTGGTGATATGTGTGCTTATTTATGTAGCCAACAGGCCTCATTTATTAGTGGCCAAAATATACAAATTGATGGCGGCTCTTATCGTGGTTTAATTTAGATATCTGTTTTTGATATAACTCAAATGAGTGTAATATGTAAAAGTTATGTGAAGTAGTTCGCTTTGAGTAACATAACTAATAAATAATTAAAATGACAAATCAAGTGGTTGTAGACCTTAGCATGGATCGTCCTGTTTTTGTATTGGTGTACGTTAGCCAGGCCATAAAGCCTTATTTGCCAACGGAGCTGTCAAGCTTGCTTTCTGAGTACAGAATAAACAATCAGCGAATGGGTATTACTGGAATGTTGTTGTATAAAGATGGTAAATTTATGCAAGTGCTAGAAGGAAACGAAAGTGCAGTGCGTGAGCTGTATAGAAGAATTCAAACTAATCCGAGCCATCATCAAATAGAACTTCTGTTTGAAGGGGATCAACCTAAACAACAATTTAAAGAATGGTCAATGGCTTTTTATAACCTGGATGAAAGTAGTGTTAATTCCATTGAAGGTTATAGTGACTATTTAAATGTATCGCTTTCAGATGAGTTGTGGCTTATTGATCAACCAAGACTCATCAAATTTATCACCATGTTTCATCTTAGCTTGTTGCCTAAATAATTCTTAGTAAATTCATCTCTGATGAGAGTCGCGCAATCTTCTAAAGGGTAAGTCCCTAGAGCATTTGATATTTATAACTGAGATAGTTAATATAAAACAGTATTTAGTGTTCTATTTTTTAAAGCTACTGACACGTGGTTAGCTAGTTTTTTAACTTAGAGGTATTGCATTAAATGCGCGCAAATAACTGGAGATAGATATGAAAAAAAATCAACTAAGTATTGGATGGGGATTTAAAAAACTTAGCGCTAGTATTTTCTTTTTTTTCTGTGCTGTAAGCAGTCCTTGGTCTATATCTCAGCCTAGTTGGCCAACGCAACCCATTCGACTTATTGTGACATTTACACCTGGAGGGGCTCCAGATACCCTTGCGCGAATATTAAGTGAAAAGTTACAAACCACTTTAGGTGTTTCAGTTACTGTAGAAAATAGGGCTGGGGCTGGTGGAAATATTGGCGCAGACTATGTGGCAAAAAGCAAAGCGGATGGTTATACATTGCTTGTGGGTACGGTAGGTACTCAAACGATTAATCCATATTTGTATGAAAAGATTCCATACAACGCTGAAAAAGATTTTTCAGCGATAGCCTTTTTAGGTTCTACTCCTAACCTATTGGTCGTTAATAACCAAGTTCCAGCTAAAACGGTTGAAGAGCTTATCGCTTTAGCTAAAAGCAAACCTGGTGAACTCACCTTTGGGTCTTCTGGAAGTGGCACCTCGATTCATCTTTCTGGAGAATTGTTTAAAGTGATGGCTGGTGTGGATATGACCCATATACCTTATAAAGGAAGAGCTTCATCTATTCCTGATTTAATGGGGGGGCGCATCACCATGATTTTTGATAATATGCCATCTGCGATACCACTAGTTCGTGAGGGGAGCTTAAGAGCTTTAGCAGTGACAAGTGCTAAACGCTCTCCCTCTGCTCCGGATATACCGACTATTTCTGAATCAGGCTTGATGGGATTTGATGCAACATCTTGGTTTGCTTTACTAGGACCAGCAAATCTCCCCAAGCCCATCTTAGATAAACTTAATTTTGAAGTTAATCGAGTAATGGGTTCTGCTGAAATTAAGGAACGACTATTTAAAATCGGCTTAGAAACTAACCTTTTAAACCCGGATCAACTCAATCAATTCATACAGAGTGAGGCAACGAAATGGTCGGCGGTAGTCAAAAAATCGGGAGCTAAAGCTGAATAAAGCAGTGCAACTTATTCACTATGTGTTTGGGAGTAAATTGTCTGGTATGAGTACACTAAAAGTCGTGCCATTACCTAGATTACTTACAACGGAGATTTCTCCAAAGTGAGATTCAACTATTGTTTTGGTAAGCCACAGACCTACACCCATTCCAGTTGCTTTTGTCGATTTAAAAAGATTAAATAATTGGTTTTGCATATCTTCAGTAATTCCGCAACCATTATCAGTAACATCTAACTGAATCGTATTGTTTACTAAATCAGTTTTAATGATGATAGCGGGAGAAATTTGATTAATTCCTTCAAAAGAATCAATTGCATTGTTCACTAAATTAATAATCACTTGTTGAATTTGAACTTTATCTCCCAATAAAAATAGTTCACTTTGATTAGAGTCAATAGAGAGTTTTATTGATTTTTGTTTCAGTTTAGGTTGGCAAATATAAACAACATCGTTAATGAGTCCATTTAAATTAAATTGTGTTGAATTTATTCCTCCGTGTGTAAAAAGCTTTCTCAAGGAGTTTATTAAATTTGATGCTCTCTTATTATCTGTAATTAAATTTTCTGAGATGTCTTGGATAAATCGATCATTTGAAGCACTTTGAAGTGTCCCAAGTAATTCTGAATTTAACCGCATAGCTGCTAAAGGTTGATTTAACTCATGCGCTAAACTTGCAACCAATGCACCTATACCAGCCGTTTGATTAAAAAGAGTAAGTTGTCTAATCAATTCCTCACGTTCTGTTAATAATTTTTTAAGTTCAGAACTATATTTTTTTTCCGCATCTGCTCGTTCTTGTGTTTTTGCTAAATTCTGAGCTGACTGGATATGTTTTATTTCTATATTTTCGAGTGCTATTCTAAGAAAAGCAATATTGCTGGTAGTTATTGCAACAAATTGTCCAATAATCATCACAATATGATCTGGAGTAAGTGCATAGATGTTGGGTGAACTACTCCCAAAAATGAGCGCTAAGGATTTGATCCCCAAAGATAATGTAAAGCTAATCCCAGAGATCATGAGTAGCCTTGTCCCTAAGGTAGATTTCTTTTTAAATAAATGGTATCCAATCACAAAATAATCAAAACAAATAAAAGCATAAAAACCATAAAATATTATCGATAAATTAACATCAGAATATTTTGCATATATCAAATAACAAAAAACCAAATAGTAGATCAGGTTAACAATGTAATAGATAAAACAACTGGTCTTCAGAGTTTCTGGTAAATACATTCTTAGGGAGATCATTCTGCCTAAGTTCCCGATGACCATTAATAGTTGTGCGATGTAGTAAAAAGTTAAGTCTGAGACAAAACCTTGAGCGGAAAGGAAAATGACCGCTACTCCACTAATGAGTCCAGAGACGGTCCACAAACGAACTTGCGTATTCATATTATCTAATAAAGCAAACCAAATAGCGGAATGAAGCATTAGATAAATTAGGCACACCATCAGCGCCGATGTTTGTGCCTCAATGGGTAGCATTAGATGGCGAACCTATGGACAGATTTAACTTTTGGTTGTACGAAATCATAACTTTAATTATATTTTTCTTTAATTTTTTTTATTTTTTGAATGTTTTAAAGTTTGTAGCTATCTTACCATTCGACCTTCTTTTAAAATGATTAAGCAAACTTCTTTAAAATAAGTGATAATACTTAGGTATTAACCCTAATATTGTTTTTAAGGAGTTTTAAGTGAAAAGTATATTTTTATATATAAATCAGTGCTTTATATCATTTTTTTTAAATCATGACTATGAGGACTACATTACCAGTCATCACCCCAGTTCGTTATATGAAGTTGAAAGACTGATATTTGATTTTCAAAATCAGCATACTAATTAAGGAAATAAAATGAAAAATATTTTAAAAACGATTGTTCTAAGTTTTAAAGCTGTTTTAGAAGGAATTGAAGCTTATACAAAATACTTTAAATCTAAAGGCTACATTGCTTAATTAGCAGCTTTGTTTTCAATCCGCTTGATGGGTTGATGATCCTCAAGTTCATTGAGATGTTGGTGAATTGCCATTCCTTCGCGTTTAAGGTAATTTTCTACTGCGCTGGCAAAGCGGTCATCGAGTAGGAAGTGCATAGAGTAAAGATTGACAGGTAAGAGCCCACGGTGGATTTTATGTTCCCCTTGTGCTCCGCCTTCAAAGACGGCTATTTTTTCTCGAATACAGAACTCAATACTCTGATAGTAAGCCGTTTCAAAATGTAAATTGGGGACATATTTAATGCTCCCCCAATATCGGCCATAGGCTCTTTCTTGCCCGTTCACATTTCTGCTTCTAAAAAGTAATGAGCAGGCGATACGCTCATTGTTCTCTTTGGCAACGATAAAGTGGATATATTGACCCATCGAAACGCCTATTTGTGTAAAAAACTCACGTGTGAGGTAGGGGGCATTGCCATGATTAAAATAAGTGTTTTCATAACAGGTATAGAAGAAATTCCAATCTGTTGAAGTCATTTGTTCACCAGGGATTTGTTCATAGATAACACCTGCTTGAATCACAGAGTTTTTCTCACGCAAAATATTGTTACGCCGTTTTTTATTCAGTGTATATAAAAACTCCTCAAAAGTAGAGAGCTTTTCTAATGGGTGTTCTAAAGATTTATTTTGCCAATGAAACTGAATCGATTCACGGCGTAGATATTCCAAATCTTTAAAGAGTGGAAAATCCTCTTCTAGTGGAAAAAGAATATGGATAGAAGAAAAATCATTTTCTTTAGCAAATTGTGCAGCAGCGTTTAAGATCATTTTTTTTGCTCGGAGGTGACTCCCAAGCAGACGCATACCAGGAACTGGTGTGAACGGTATTGCAGATAAAAGCTTTGGGTAGTACTTTAGTCCATGTTCTTGATAAGCATTTGCCCATGCCCAATCAAAGACATACTCTCCATAGGAGTGGGTTTTAAGGTAGCATGGCATTGCGCACAGTAGGGTGCGGGGTTCATCCTCCCATACAGTGAAATGGCAAGGGCTCCACCCCGTTTTTTTTGTGACACTCCCACTTTTTTCCATGGCTAAGAGGTACTCATGGCGAATGAATGGTGACGCTTCAGGGTGGATTAGTAGTGCATTCCAGTCACCTGCAGGAATATCCTCAATAGCGGCATAAATTTCAGTGATGAGCAATTGAGACAATCTTCAAAATTTCCCCAACTTCTTAAGGACAGGTTGGGGAGTTAGGGTTAATGATTCTCAGGTTGAATACCTGTGGCAATTAAAAATCTTGAAACCATATTGTATGCAGCGATGACGCCAACGATTTCAACAATATGAACATTGCCCAAAGATTTTTGTAAACGAGACATGATGTCAGTAGGAACTTCAATATCGCGGGTCATATGAAGCGTAAGGAGCACGATATCTTGTTCAATGGCATCGAACTTAGACAGATCCATTGCACTTGTTCCTATTTTCCTGAGTTCGTCTACTTGAGCTTGCGTGCCACCGGCTTTTAGGAGTTCTGGGGCGTGATGGAAGAATTCATATTCAGCATGATTCAAAATAGCCACACCGCACATACCAATTTCTCTATATTTAGGAGAAAGAGTTAAATTTTCACGCACCTCTTTAATAAAGGCATTCCAACCGCGGGTGAAAGGGATGCTATGTAAGAGCATCCGGTCTAAGTTAAGCAGTGTGCCTCCACGACGAAGTCTAACGGCATCAACAACTTCTTTAGGTTCAGCAATATCATGGGGTTGATAGGGAATAATTTGATTAGTCATGAGAAATGAATGTCTTTATTGTTAGGTTGTTAGAATTACAGGTAATAGCTGTCCCATTTTAAATTGAAATAAAGAAACCGTCTAAAACTATGTCAGAAGAATTCGAACCACTGGTAACTCATGGACAGTTGATCTGTGAAGTATCTGATCTAGAAGAAGCGGGCCAAGGGTTTCGTTTTCAACTGGCAACAAGGGATATTGTCCCTTTTGAGGGCTTACTGGATGAGCCGGATGAATTATTGCCCGCCTTTGTGATCCTGTTTGATGGAGGTATTTATGCCTATCTCAATCGTTGTGCTCATATTCCAATGGAAATGGACTGGAACCCTGGGCAGTTTTTTGATGACGATCAACAGCATATTATTTGTTCAACGCATAATGCCTTATACCTTCCCGACAGTGGTCAATGCGTTTTAGGGCCTTGCCCTAAAGGATCTAAGCTGATTGCTGTTCCGATCGATGTTGTGGGCCAAAAAATCTATTTAAGATAGATCTAATTCATCCAGATTTTTTAAAAACTGAAAGATCTCACGGTACGCTTTAGGAGGTTTATTAAGCTCCCTCTCTTTACGCGCATTGCGAATCATTGTTCTTAATGGTTGGATATCGACATCGGGATATTGAGAGATCAGGGCAGTCAGGGATTGCTCATCTTTAAGTAATTTGTCACGAAGCTGCTCAATATGATGCAATTTTGCAGTTTCGACTTTACTAAGACCTTGAAGTGCATCGAGTCTTTCACGGATCGCATTAATTTCATCCTCATCCAGAGCACGAATCATTTTCCCTAGATACATTTTGTGACGTTTAATAGCCCCAAATGTTTTGATCTTATGGGTTTCTAATAACTTTTCCATAAAATTTTCTTCGATGGGAAGTGTTTTAATAGAATCGGTACTTAACTCGGAAAGTGTTTGCGCTAATTCCTGACGAACCAGCATTTGGCGTTTGATTTCCGATTTACTCGGACCATAATCTTCATCTTCAAATTCTTCTTCCATAGCTATAGTTTAGCAGTCGGCGAACAAAATTTAGTTTTCAAGATGAACAGGATACCTCAAGACCTTGAGCCCAGTCGGGAGGAAGAGATGCATATGCTTCGAATTCAGGTTGTTCATCAAAAGGTTTAGACAAAATAGATTGTAATTTTTGAACTTCAGAATCATCCCCTTGTTGTGATCGGTCGATTGCTACTTGAGCAAGGTGCTGTCGCAAAATATATTTTGGGTTAACTAAGCGCATTTGCTGAGCGATTTCTGAATTTGGCTTATTTAAAATATCAAGTAGTTTTCGGTATCGATTTGACCAATTTCCCCAAGTCAAACGGTTCATCATGAGATCCTCAATGATTTTGGTTGTTGGATTTTCAACCCAAGTTGCAAGTTGCCTAAAGAAATAAGTGTAATCAACACGGTTGTCATGAAGGAGTGTGATTAGATCTTTAATTAAGTCGCTGGTTTGTTGATCAAAGCTCAGATTGACTAGACCCAGTTTGGTACGCATGAGCTCTTGGTAATTCTCTTGGTAAATTTCGGGGAATACGGCTAAATAGCTCTTCAGCTCTTCCACTGCGCGTTCAGTTGATTCTTCTGAGGCATCTCCGGCGATAAGAAGAACTAGGGACTCAGCCAACCTCACTAAATTCCAATGAAACACTTGAGGTTGATTTGAGAATGAATAACGTCCTTGGGTATCTGTGTGGTTACAAATATGATTCATATCAAATGCATCCATAAAGCCGTAAGGGCCGTAATCCATACTTAGAGCGAGGATAGACATATTATCTGTGTTGAGAACACCATGACAAAACCCAATGGCTTGCCACTGAGCTACGAGTTGTGCTGATCGTTTTAATACTTCTCCAAAAAAATGCAGGTAGGGCGTAAGTGATAATTTAGAGTCAGGATAATACTGAGTAATCACAAAATCAGCGAGTTGCTTTAGGAGCGAGATATCGGGTTGATTTGCAAAATGTTCAAAATGACCAAAACGAATAAAGCTAGGTGCGACTCGCGTGACGACAGCTGCGGTTTCTAAAGTTTCGCGTACGACTTGAACTGGGGACGCGACTAGTGCGAGTGCTCGTGTTGTGGGAATATTTAATGAGGCCATTGCTTCAGAGCATAAATATTCTCTGATTGAAGAGCGCAGGACAGCTTTACCATCACCCATTCGTGAGTATGGAGTTTTGCCAGCACCTTTGAGTTGTATTTCCCAAAAAGAACCTCGATGCTCTACTTCACCTAACATAATGGCGCGACCGTCACCGAGTTGACCGGCCCAGACACCAAATTGATGCCCTGAATAAACTGTTGCAATTGGTTTTAGAGGCTCTTCTATGTGGTTGCCGCTCAAAATATTTAACCACTGAGTATCTGTTGCGAATGAAGCAGATAGGCCTAAGAGTTCAGCTACTGAAGGTGAGTTCGCTACCATGCGAACTGATGATAGCGGGGTAGGGTTGAGTTCTGTAAAAAAATGAGGGCCCAAGGAGATAAAGCCTTGGGTCCATTGAAGATCTTGAAAAGAATGCTTCACAGGCAATTTATTCTACTTTGCCAATACGTTTAACAATCTCGGTCATTTTTTTTGCATCGTTATCAACATAGATTTTGAATTCAGGGGCATCTAGATATTGAATTGGAGAACCTGCTCCACTCATTACGGTTTTTACCTTTTCATCATTAGCTGCAATTTGGGATGCGGTGCGTAGTTGAGTGACAATATTTTCTGGGACATTGGAGGGGACAAACAAACCGGCCCATTGAGCAAATTCAACGGCTTCTCCCATTTCTTTAAAGCTTTTAACATCTGGAAGACTTGCTAAACGTTTATCCCCCCAATGGGCAAGGGCTCTGACTTTACCGCCTTTGATATGTTGCAAAATAGAAGCAGGTCCTGTTGCTACAGCATCAACTTGACCGCCGAGTAAACCAACGATAGCTGGTCCTGCACCGGTATAAGGGATATGGGTCATATAAAAGTGATCGTGCGCTTTAATCATTTCCATGGGGACATGCATGGTTCCGTAATTACCCGAAGACCCAAAGTTAAATTTCCCGGGTGATTTTTTCATATCAGCGAGAAAGTCTTGGTAGGTTTTCCAAGGACTATCACTACGAACTACTAGGACTGTAGGATCAGCGGTAAATCGAGCAATCGGGTTAAATTGGTTAAGTTGGAATGACTGTGGTTTTCCAAGAATGATGTCAGCTTCAGGAATAATCGAAATTGATGAAAGAGACATTAATATCGTATACCCATCCGGTTTAGATTTTGCAACGTAGGCCATTCCGACCCCACCGCCAGCGCCAGCTCTATTTTCAACAATGACGGGTTGGCCCAGTTGTTTTGAGAGGGCCTCTGCAACTGGTCTAGCCACGGTATCAGCGACCCCACCAGGGGGAAAAGGAACGATCATCGTAATAGCATGAGTTGGCCATTTTTCCTGTGCATAAGTAAAGGGACTGAATAATGGACACAATACAGTGACTAAAGCAAAAATTAAATTGATGTTTTTACGATTTCTGAGCATTTTATGAGTCTCCATAGAGATGTTTCACCTTAAATCAAAAGGCTACTACAATCAAAACAATAAGTTTACCTCTAACTCCTCACATCAACATGAACCACGTCAACATCCCTCACATTTTATCTATTGCCGGCTCAGATAGTGGCGGTGGTGCGGGTATTCAAGCGGATCTTAAGACGATTGCTGCATTAGGTGGACATGGGATGACTGCCATTACTGCGATCACTGCTCAAAACACCCTAGGAGTGATGGGGATAGAAGAAATTAGTCTAGAAATGATTGCTCAGCAGATTGATGCTGTATTTTCTGATTTTAGAGTTGATGTCATCAAAACAGGGATGCTGGCTAATCCGTTAATTGTTGAATTAATTTCTCAAAAAATTAAAGAGTACCAACCTAAATTTGTTGTGATTGACCCTGTTTTACGTGCAACTTCCGGAGCTAATTTAGGGGGAGGTGATACGGCACGTGCGATGAAAGAAAAATTATTCTTGCAAGCAACCGTAATAACTCCGAATTTAATTGAAGCTGGGATTCTTTTAGGTCGTGAAATTAAATTGTTAGACGACATGCCTGGAGCTGCAAAAGATTTATTAGAGTTTGGCTCCCAAGCGGTATTGCTAAAAGGTGGGCACTTAGAAGGGCAATCCAACATTATGGATATCTTAGCCTATCACGACGGTAATGAAGTGATTTTAAAGGGGTATCGGCATGACTTCATTACAACTAAAAATACGCACGGTACGGGTTGTTCTCTAGCAAGTGCTATTGCCGTTGGTCTTGGTAATCAGCTCACTGTGAATCAAGCGGTAGAAGAAGCCATTGCTTATGTTCAAGAAGCGATTAAGCATGCGAAGGAGCTTCATATGGGGCGGGGACCTGGGCCATTGTGGCATGCTTTTCAGAATTACCCACAGGGGTAGAATAAGAATTATGGAAAATATTGACGTTACAGTATTGAGACATCTCTTAGCTTGGCGCGAGGCTAATAAAAAAGCTTTACTTGCGACAGTGGTTAGAACCTGGGGATCGTCACCTAGACCTATCGGGTCGATTATGGCAATGTGTGAAGACAGCACTGTCATGGGGAGTGTTTCTGGTGGCTGTATTGAAGATGATTTGATTCGAGAAAACACCCATGGTAAAAAAATAATTGATCAAGCTCCCGTATTTGTTAAATATGGCGTAACTGCTGATGAAGCCCACCGTTTTGGTTTGCCTTGTGGCGGTACATTAGAGTTAATGCTTGAGTTCAATCCCGAAGCGAGGGCATTAAAGGATTTGATAGCTGGTTTAGAACAGGGGCAGCTCATACGCAGAACCGTTAATTTAAAAGATGGCGTTGTGTCCCAAGATATTACTCAAAAACCAGAAGAATTATCGTATTCAGAAACTGAGTTAACAAATACTTTTGGCCCAGAATACCGGATGTTAATTATCGGTGCTGGGCAGTTGAGTGAGTACATGGCAACCATGGCCAAATTTAATGGATTTCAAGTGACGGTATGTGATCCAAGAGACGAGTACCGAGCTAATTGGTCGGTGCCTGGAGTCAATATTGTGACGCAATCGCCAGATGACGTTGTGGTTAATATGAAACTAGATAAGAGAAGCTGTGTTGTTGCCTTGACGCATGACCCAAAACTAGATGACTTAGCACTTTTAGAAGCGCTTGAAACGCAAGCTTTTTATGTGGGGGCCATTGGTTCTCGCAGAAACAATCAGTCTCGTAAACAGCGCATGATTGAATATTTTGATCACACGGATGCATCACTCCAACGTTTAAGAGGACCGATCGGTATTTATATTGGAAGCAAAACTCCTGCTGAAATCGCCGTGAGTGTAATGGCTGAGGTTTTAGCTGTAAAAAATGGGGTCAAACTGCCACGTGAGATGGAAGTAAGCTTAGCTAAAAATGCTCAAGAGAATACAACGCCCGACTAGAACCTTGCCTAGAAAGTTAAGTCTGGAAGTAATATAATAGGTTAAGCATATTTCCTAACTCCTTATAAAATAAATTATGACTACAACTCACGCTGTTCAATTGGGTCAAGCCCCATTTTCGATTCCCCCGGCTCTGGCCCAAGGTGGATTACGTTTAGTTACTTTCTTACCATTTCAAAACCTTTCCCCTCGAATTGGAGTAGTCCTTGATGATGGGCGTGTTGCTGATATTGCTCAAGAGGCAGAAATTCTTAAAATGATACTTTCTTTTGATCCTCATTCCATGCTATCCCTTATTGCAAGTGGTGAAATGGGTATGGTTCAAATTAAGCTAATTGTTGATTCATTTAAAAAGAATCGTAATCAGGTCAATCCCATTAATGAAGTGAAGCTCTTATCCCCTATTCCAAGACCACATAGCAATATTTATTGTATTGGTTGGAACTATTTGGAGCACTTTGAAGAAGGCTTAAACGCCCGGGCTGACAAAGGTGTTAAAGAGTATCCTCAGAATCCCGTTGTGTTTACTAAGGCAGTGAATACGATGAATGGGCCGTTTGATGCCATTCCATATGATGCTACTAATTCTACAGCTTTAGACTGGGAAGTTGAATTAGCGATAGTGATTGGTACAAAGGGAAAAAATATATCTGAAGCCAATGCTATGTCTCATGTTTTTGGATACACAGCTTATAACGATACGACATGCCGTGATGTTCAACAAAAGCGTCATGGGGGTCAGTGGTTTAAAGGCAAGAGTTTAGACGGCCATGGTCCTATGGGACCTTGGATTGTTCCAGCAGAGTCATTCAATCCAGATAATGTTCGTTTAATTTGTCGTGTCAATGGAGTAGAGAAGCAAAATGGCACAACAGAGCAGATGTATTTTAAAATCCCGCGAATTATTGCTGAATTGTCTAGGGGGTTAACTTTAGAAGCTGGAGATATTATTGCTACAGGAACGCCTCCCGGAGTTGGTTATAGTCGCACGCCCGCAGAATTTTTAAAGCCAGGTGATGTTATGGAATCTGAAGTTGAAGGTTTAGGCTGTTTGAGAAATCTGATTGTGGCTGAATAAATTGCAGAATATAGTTGGGGTATTGCGAGTATATATCTCGTAATATATTTTTGTAATTTTAATATTTTTAACAGAAATTATGGTTAAGATTCTTATATGAGAATTCTTAACCATTTTTTTATCCACATCTTTTTGGGATGCATTCTGTTGAGTGCTCTTCTTTTGGGAGGGTGTACTTCAATTACCCTTGTGGAAGTTACTAACTTTCACCAACTCCCAAAATCGCAATCTCAAAAGGCTTCTACTTTAGAGGGTCAGCCGGGGACGGGTCAAGTCCCTTCAGTTCTTCTTCGTCATAACTACCAGTGGGCAGATCATATTGCTCAGGAGTTAGATCCTGAAAGACAGTTCTATACAAAACTGATTGAACAAGAATTAGAAAAGGCGGGCTTTATTAATGCTGCTCCTAACGAATATACTTTTGATTATCAATTGAATACGCCGCGAACTATTTCGCAGGGTATGCAGGCCCTTACATATCCTGCGTACCCTTGTGGTGGTTTAAGACGGGGTGGTTTTTGTGGTGGTGGGACATTTTATCAATCTGTAACTTATGAAATATATACTAATACCTTGGAGTTATATTTGTCTGACGCAAAGACAAAAAAACGGATTTGGCAGTCGAGAGCGCAGACCGATTCTCTGGGTGGTGCTTCTGCCAATAGACTCTTACCTTTATTAGTGAGGGGTGCTTTGAATAATTTTCCGGGTGAGAACGGCAAGACAACGCGTCTAGAGTTTAAGCGTGATAGTCAAAAAGATACGGAGTCTTTTCAGTCAGAAATCCTTAAGCCCTAAATAATGACGATTAAAAAATAAAATTTTTCGATCCTAAATTGTCATCCAGTGCCATAAAAGTCCTATTGAGGCACAGCCTAGCAAAACACGTATAACACTTTGTTCGAATTTGATCAGCGACACAGTTGCTAGGGCTAATAAAACAATTGAGACCCATGAAGGATTAGTGAGGGTTTGGTTAAGACCTTTTGGCCAGATGGTATGAATTGCAAAAAATAAAGAAAGACTTGCAATGACTCCGACCACAGCGCAGGAGATCGCGGTCATTGCAGGAGCGAACCGCAACTCCTTGTGGGTAGACTCAATGAGAGGTCCTCCGATAAAAATAAAACAAAATGATGGTAAGAAGATAAACCAACTCACGATGATAGCCCCTAAAGCTCCTGCAAGAAATGGGCTTACATTCATCGTAGAGATGAGTGCTTCTGCATGTGCTGCGAGGTATCCCACAAATGCTACAACGATGATGAGGGGGCCTGGTGTTGTTTCACCAAGAGCTAGACCATCAATCATTTGTGAGGCGCTAAGCCAATGAAAATTTTCAACGGCAGCTTGGAATACATAGGGGAGAACTGCGTAGGCCCCTCCAAAAGTTAAGAGAGCGGCTTTGGTAAAAAATAGTGATAGCGAAGCAAAGATAGATTCTTGACCCCAAAGCATCACAATCATCATGAATGGAACTCCCCAAGCAATGATCGATCCAACAATTGACATTACCAGTTGTTTTTTAGCAAAAATGGCATGTGGTGGGGTAGGCGTATCGTCGCCAATGATAGCTTGAGTGCCACTTTTATCAACGGTCTTTGAGTGACCACTTGAGGTATTCGAAAAATTATTGCTATAGCGGCTGCACAAATAACCCAATAATCCAGCTCCGACAATGATCGCTGGGTAGGGTAGATGAATGAATGCGATAGCGATAAAAGACAAAATAGCAATTCCCCAATGAAGGGGGCCTTTTAAAATTCGTTTACCAATACGATAGCCTGCATAGAGCACGATGGCTGTAACCGCCGGTTTGATGCCAAGAAAGATCCCTGTAATTAGTACGGTATTTCCGTAGGTCACATAAATTGCAGATAAGCCGATTAAAAGGATGAGTGAAGGTAATATAAATAAAAGTCCTGCGACTAAACCTCCGATAGTGCGGTGCATGAGCCACCCAATATAAATGACTAATTGGAGGGCTTCAGGTCCTGGTAGGACCATACAGTAGTTCAGAGCGTGCAAAAAACGGCTCTCTGAAATCCAACGTTTCTTCTCAACGAGTTCTTGGTGAACAGTTGCTATTTGTCCTGCTGGACCGCCAAAGCTAATAAAACCTAGTTTTAACCAAAACTTAAAAGCCTCCCGAAGGCTGATCGTACTCCGTAAATTAAGGTTTTCGGGCATATTAGTTTTTAAGTAGGATCATCCATACCGCCGACGACGTGACTAAATCCAGAGTCAACGTAGGTGATTTCACCTGTAATTCCTGAGGCTAAGTCAGATAAAAAGAATGCTGCTGCATTACCAACATCGTCAATACTGACATTGCGACGAAGCGGTGCGTGTGTTTGAACAAAATTTAATATTTTTCCAAAGTCTTTAATGCCAGAGGCAGCGAGGGTTTTAATAGGGCCTGCAGAGATGCCATTGACACGAATACCTTTAGGGCCTAGTGAACCTGCAAGGTAGCGCACACTTGCTTCGAGTGAAGCTTTTGCCAGTCCCATGGTGTTGTAGTTAGGAATGCTTCGCATGGCGCCGAGATAAGTTAGGGTCAATAGTGAGGCGTTTGGGCTAAGTAGGGGTAATGCTGCTTTTGCGAGCGCAGGAAAGCTATAGGCTGAAATGTCATGTGCGATCCTAAAACCTTCGCGGGAAAGTCCTTCTAAAAAGTCGCCGCCAATCGCTTCACGCGGGGCAAACCCAATAGCATGGACAAAGCCATCAAATTGAGGCCATGATTTCTTAAGATCAATAAAAAGTTGATCAATTTGTGTATCGCTACTGACATCTAAGTCAAAAATAAGGGTACTATTAAATTCTGTTGCAAATTCTGTAATACGATCCTTGAAACGATCACCTACATAGGTAAATGCCAGCTCTGCACCTTCACGGTGACATGCTTTAGCGATGCCGTAAGCAATTGAACGATTTGATAAAAGTCCAGTTAAAAGTATTTTTTTGCCTGTTAAAAAGCCCATGCTAATTTCCCTTGTGTGGATGAGGATGTTTTAATTTTATTAAAAATAATGCTTCAGAATTACAATTGTGTCACATGAAGAAAACAATTATGCACTCAGGCTCATTTAAGGCTTCTCGTTTACTACTTATTCTAATGTTTATTGCTTTGCCGATAAACAGTTGGGCGGATCATGCATTTGCGCAATATGGGCAACCGAAGTACGTTAAAGACTTTACAAATTTTGAGTATGTCAACCCACAAGCACCACAGGGTGGTACGCTGACACTTCCAAATCCAGATCGTAGGACGAGCTTTGATAAATTTAATCCTTTTACTCTCAGGGGGGTAGCTGCACCGGGTATTGCTGCATTAATGTTTGAATCATTGGCAGTGGGTAGTCCAGATGAAACATCTACAATTTATGGGTTGATTGCTGACGATATGACGATTTCTTCAGATCATCTCTCAATGACATTTCATTTACGCCCAGAGGCTCGATTTAATGACGGCTCCCCTATTTTAGCGAGTGATGTTAAATATAGTTTTGACACACTCATGAGTAAACTCGCACATCCACAATACCGGACTGTTTTTGCAGATGTTAAACAAGCGGTTGTACTTGGGGATAAGTTGATTCGTTTCGATTTTAATAACCGTAATGGGGAAGCTCCTTTACTGGTTGGAACAATGCCAATCTTTTCTAAAAATTGGGGAAAAAAGTCGGACGGGACATCGACTGCTTTTGACCAACTTACTTTTGAAAAGCCGATTTCAAGTGGTCCCTACTTAATTGAATCTCAACAAAGTGGTCGAAACATTATTTTTAAAAAGGATCCTAATTACTGGGGTAGTCACATCAATGTCCGAAAAGGTTTTTTTAACTTTGATCGAGTTGTGTACAAGCTATTTAGTGATGACACCGTTAGATTAGAGGCTTTTAAAGCTGGTGAATTTGATACCTTAGTAGAATATCGAGCAAAGCTGTGGGCTAAGAGTTATGTGGGGCCTAAGTTTAGAGATGGCACTTTGATGAAGAAAGAGTTTGAACATCATAACGGTGCTGGGATGCAGGGATTTGCCATGAATACCCGTAGAGAGGTATTTAAAGATATCAAAGTAAGACAAGCTTTGGGGCTCGCACTCGATTTTGAATGGCTCAATCGCCAACTTTTTTATAACCAATATCGTAGGTTAGATAGTTATTTCTCGAATTCAGAGTTGGGAGCTAGCCATATTCCAAATAGTATTCCTGAGGGTGCTGAGCTTAAGCTCTTAAAGAAGCTGGATGCGCAGTTCCCCGGAGAAATTCCTAAGACAGTTTATGGTCCTATGCCATCACCTGTGAGTACAGAAGGTTCTCATAGCTTACGAGATAATCTTAAACAAGCCAAAGAGCTCTTGTCACAGGCAGGATGGAACTATAAAAATGGCGCATTACGAAATCAATCAGGTAAACCATTTACTTTTGAAATGGTAGAAGATAGTCCTTTTTTATTGCGTATTTTGACGGCCTACATTCGTAATCTTGAGAAGCTAGGTATTAAGGCGGAGGTAAGAACTAGTGATTACGCTTTATATCAAAAACGGCTTGAAGAGTATGATTTAGACATGACCACGATCAGGTATCAAGATACCCAAAGTCCTGGGAACGAATTATGGGATCGGTTTGGAAGTGCTGCGGGTAAAGAAAAAGGTTCTGATAATTTGATCGGAATTAATTCTAAGGTAGTAGATGCTTTAGTTGCAGAGGTCACAAGAGCAGAAACTCGTGACCAACTCTTTATTACTACTAGAGCCCTAGACCGAGTTCTGACTCACGGATATTTTGTGATTCCGCACTGGTATAACCCAACTCATCGCATTGCTTTTAGAAAAGAATTAGGTTACCCATCTCCGCCACCTTATTACACTGCTGAGGGATGGATTTTAAGTAACTGGTGGCGGGGCTCAGAGAGGGAACAATAGCGATGCGTCACGGACTAATACCTTATATCTTTAAAAGATTATTACTAATGATTCCGACCCTGCTCGGAGTTTTGACTTTAACTTTTGCGGTTGTTCAATTTGTTCCTGGTGGTCCAGTTGAACAAATGGTTTTAGAGTTAAAAGGTCGAGGCGGTGCTGGAGTTGGTGCTGGGGAAGCAACCGGAGGCGGGAGCACTTACCGCGGACGACAGGGGGTAGATGAACAACGAATCGCAGAGGTGAAAGCTCTATATGGATTTGATAAACCTCCGGTAGAACGATACTTTTTAATGATTAAACGCTTTGCGATGTTTGATTTAGGAGATAGTTACTATCAGCATCAAAGTGTATGGCATTTAGTGATTTCTAAATTACCTGTTTCGATTAGTATTGGTTTGTGGACATTTCTATTAACTTATCTCATCTCTATACCTCTAGGAATATCAAAAGCAGTTCGAGATGGGTCAAAATTTGATACTGTTTCTAGTTTACTGGTTTTAATTGGTTACGCTATACCAGGCTTTGTGATGGGGATTTTGTTGCTTGTTTTATTTGGTGGTGGAAGCTTTTTGCAGATATTTCCGCTGCGTGGGTTAGTCTCTGATAATTATGAAAGCTTGAGTAGGATGGGGCAAATCATGGACTACTTATGGCATTTGGTTTTACCTATTACAGCATCCGTTATTGGTAGTTTTGCTGTAATTACGATGCTGACTAAAAATTCTTTTTTAGAGGAAATTCGTAAACAATATGTATTGACTGCTAGGGCAAAAGGTTTGCCCGAAAGTAAAGTCTTGTGGAAGCATATTTTTCGTAATGCGATGATTCCATTAGTGACTGGATTTCCGGCTGCTTTTATCGGGGCTTTTTTTACGGGTTCTCTGCTGATTGAAACTTTATTTTCTCTTGATGGATTAGGACTCTTATCCTTTGAAGCCGTAATGAGACGTGATTATCCTGTTGTTTTAGGAACCCTATATGTATTTACTTTACTTGGCTTAGTCACAAAGTTAATTTCAGACATTGCCTACGTCATGGTTGATCCTCGGATACAGTTTGGCGCGGAGGGATCATGAAGATTAAAGACTCTATTGATAAAAATACTGCGTGGCGTCGTTTTAAAAAAAATAGATTAGGGTACGTTAGTCTTTGGATTTTTTGTATTCTATTTGGTATAAGTTTGCTTGGAGAGTTTGTTGCGAATGATCGACCTTTGATTGTTCGTTACGAGGGGACGTTTTATTTTCCGATTTTCAAAGATTATGCTGAAACAACTTTTGGTGGCGACTTCCCAACCCCAACGGACTTTCATGATCCACAAATAAAAGCCAACTTAAACGCAGGGCATAACTGGGCGGTATTTCCCATCGTTCAGTACAGTCATCAAAGCCTTAATTATTTTTCCAAAGAGCCTAATCCTGCGCCACCCTCTCTTGATAATATTTTAGGTACAGATGATCGTGGGCGTGATGTGTTTGCTCGATTGCTTTATGGCTTTCGTTTATCGATTTTGTTTGGTTTGGCATTGACTTTTGTTGGCGTCAGCATTGGTGTTTTGTTTGGTGCCCTAATGGGTTACTTTGGTGGTAAAACCGATCTTTTGGGTCAGCGCTTTATTGAGATTTGGGGATCGATGCCCGAGCTCTACTTATTGATTATATTTGCATCGATATTCAGTCCGAGTATTTGGCTGCTCATCATTCTCTTATCACTGTTTGGTTGGATGGGTTTGTCTGATTATGTTCGGGTTGAATTTTTTAGAAACAGATCCTTAGAATATGTTAGGGCTGCACGTGCGCTTGGTCTAACTGATCAGCAAATTATGTGGCGTCACATTCTGCCTAACTCATTAGTTCCGGTAATTACTTTTTTACCTTTTAGGATGAGTGCTGCAATTTTATCCTTAACTAGTCTTGATTTTTTAGGCCTTGGTGTGCCGCCTGATACACCTAGCTTAGGCGAACTGTTGTCTCAAGGAAAATCTAACTTAGATGCGTGGTGGATTTCTCTAGCAACGTTTGTGGTTTTAGTAGGCACTTTATTGTTGCTCACCTTCATGGGGGAAGCCCTACGAAATGCTTTTGATACACGTCGAGGAAGTTCATCGTGAGGCCATTAATACCGATTGATCCTGTTAGTTTTGACCTTTCTATTGAGGGTCTTACTATTGAGTTTGGGAAGGGGCGTCGCGTTAAAAAAGTAGTTGATGAATTAAATTTATCGATTAAAGCTGGAGAGCGGGTTGCGATTGTTGGGGAGTCAGGTTCTGGTAAAACCTTGAGCGCTTTGTCTATTTTAGGTTTATTGCCAGAGGGTGCCAATGTATCTGGCCGAATCATATGGCATGGTAATAATATGTTGCGTTATTCGGATCAACAATTAAGAAATGTCAGGGGCAGAGAAATTGCAATGATTTTTCAAGAGCCGATGACTGCGCTTAATCCAGTGTTTACAATCGGTGCGCAAATTATCGAGGCAGCTCTGATTCATGAACCTGATTTATCCAAGGAAGAATGTCGGCTAAGAGCAATTCACTTACTTGACCGAACTGGCATTACTGATTCCAAAAACAAGCTCAATAGCTATCCCCATCAGTTGTCAGGGGGGCAAAGACAGCGTGCCATGATTGCTATGGCGTTGGCATGTCAACCTCGACTCTTGATTGCTGATGAACCAACCACAGCACTTGATGTCAATCTACGTGCGCAAATCCTTGAATTACTCAAAGATCTTCAGGCAGACCCCTTGGGATCAGGAATGTCTATTCTTCTGATCACTCATGATTTAAATTTGGTGAAGCGTTTTGCTCAGAAGGTGGCTGTGATGCATCAAGGTCGTTTAGTGGAGAGTGGTAGCTTGACTGATATCTTTAATCGACCAAAGAGCTCCTATACGCAAGATTTAGTTAATAGTCGTCCCGAGAGAAAACAGGTCCCAGTTGTTCCGCTTGCGACACAGTTGCTTGAATGCCACAATCTGTCTGTATCTTATCCCTTGCCACGTAAAGGTTGGGCTCAAATATTTAAAGCTTTTGCTAAGCCTAATTATCTAAAGGTACTTAGTCAAGTTAGCCTCAAACTCAGGCAGGGTGAGACCCTTGGTGTCATTGGGGAATCCGGTTCAGGAAAAACAACTCTGGGGATGGCTCTATTGGGACTTTCTCCTGGAGCTTCAGCCCTTGTTGAAGGGGATCTTGAGGTATTGGGGCATTCTTGGAGTCAATTAGAAGCTCAAGAAAAAAGAGCATTACGTGCAAAATATCAGGTGATCTTTCAGGATCCTTTTGGTTCGTTATCCCCTCGTATGACAGTTGCGCAAATCATTGCTGAAGGATTAAATATTCACCAACCTAATTTAGATGCAGACCACCGACTTCAATTAGTCCATGAAGCTTTAGGTGAAGTAGGTTTAGATCGGTCAGCTATTCACAGGTACCCTCACGAGTTCTCTGGTGGGCAAAGGCAGCGCATTGCAATAGCTAGGGCACTGATTTTAAAGCCAGAAATTTTGATTTTAGATGAACCCACTTCTGCTTTAGATGTCACAATTCAGAAACAAGTTCTTGCATTGCTTACTGATTTGCAGCATAAATATAACTTAGCATATATCTTTATTAGTCACGATATTGCGGTAGTTGAGGCGATGTCTCATCGCATTATGGTGCTGAAGAATGGGGTCGTTGTTGAGGAGGGTGATGCGCAAGAAATCATATCTAGACCGACCCATTCCTATACTCAAAACTTGATTAAAGAAGCTTTTTTGTAATTTTATCGGACTTAACTATTGAAATATTATGTATTTTTAGTTAAAGTATCATAATTGATATATTAACAAGGCTCTGGTATTTAATGAAATATCAACAACTTAGGAAGATAAGTTTACAAAGTGGATTAGTCATTTGTGTGACATTTTCTGCATTTTCTTCTATGGCTCAGTCGATTGATGACTCAACTACGACTAACGCAGGCAATAATTCCAGCATAAGTAATAATTCAAATGCCTCTGTTCAAGATCAAGGCGCATTGAATCCGGTTGCAATAAGTCCTAAGCAAAACTTTTATGGAAAAGTGGTTGGTACTGTTTCAGAAAGTACATCGACTCTGATTAATAATGCAATGCAGATTATTGGCGTGAGATATCGTTGGGGTGAAAATGTACAAACTGGATTTGACGCAAGTACTTTTGTAAAGTATGTTTTTAAGGACACGCTGGGTTTCTTGTTTCCAAAGAAATCCGATGATATGAGTAAGGTAGGTTATCGGGTATCTAAAGACAAGTTACAACCTGGAGATCTCGTATTTTTTAATACATTACAGCGTGAGAACTCTCATGTTGGAATTTATATTGGTGAGAATAAATTTATTCATGCTCCGGCGCGTGGAGCAGCAGTTCGAGTTGATGATTTAACTTCAATTTATTGGAGCTTACGTTTTGATGGTGCACGTCGTGTCGAAGGCGGTCAGTCTGATAAGAATTTCTTTCAGTCCCAGATTTTAGAAAACGGCAAGCTGTAAACCCTCACAGTGTTTAATCCTCTAGTAGTTAATCCTAGTGTGCGTTAAACTCCGCGATCTTATCTTTAAGTTTTTTAATAGATGCTTGCATAGCTTCTTCACCCGCAAGTACAGCGGTACTTCTCGATTTAAAATCCGTACCCTTCATATTTGATAAAGCCGGTTGAATCACAAAATCTGCTTGTGAAAGCTCATATTGACTAATGCTTCTTCCCATGATGGTAGTCGTTTGAAGAAGAATGCCGAGTGTGCCACTGATAACTTGATCAGCAGGTTCGGAAGAAATATTTACAGCAATGACGATATCTGCTCCCATTTGTTTTGCAAAACGGACAGGAATAGGAGAGACTAATCCGCCATCAACATATTCTTTTGAGCCAATTGATACGGGTGAGAAAATTCCAGGAACGCTAGAAGAGGCCCGCACAGCTTGTCCTGTATCACCCCGTCTAAATAAGACTGCATTACCAGTCTGCAATTCTGTTGCCACGATACCTAGAGGAATCCTCATTTGGTCGATAGGACGATTTTTAACTAATTCATTAATTGTATTAGCCAGGGCATCACCTTTGATCAGGCCACCAAGTTTGCTAGCAAATGGGTTAGCCCAGTCTGTAATTTTTGCTTCATCAAGATCAATTGCAATACGATGAAGTTCATTACCAGAGATTCCGGTTGCGTAAATTGCCGCGATGACGCTGCCTGCGCTTGTGCCGACAATTAAATCTGGCTTAATGTCGTTTGCTTCAAGGGCTTTAATGACCCCAATGTGTGCAAAGCCACGAGCTGCGCCGCCGCCAAGTGCTAAACCAATAATTGGGGGTCTAGATGCTTTGAGGGGGGGAGGTGGGGTTGGAGTGCTACAAGCACAAAGCAGTAGAAGTATGCCTAGGAAACTTAATCTAGGTAAATAAAATGAGCTTTTGTGCTTAAGGAAGGATTTAGTAAAAGGTATATGAATCATGACAGGTTAAGACAGCGATGATGGGGAAGAACAAGATACCATGAATTGAGTATGGCCTCTTTAAACCGAGGTTTGAAATTAATTAGCTGTTCAATCAGAGATTGGTTATAATGACTCAAACCTTTAAAAATGATAAAGTATCGGTTAAACCTGCACCCTCAGGATGGTAGTTAGGAATTGTGAGAAGATCTTACTTTTTTAACTGCACGGGTTAATAAAATAAATACAGTCCATTAACAGTCTAAATATCATTAGGCTGTGAATCCTTAGGATTATGTCTAACTAAATGAATTTCTTGTATTCACTATTTAAAAATTAAAACATTTTGATTGCACGCTTGCATGATTGAAGATCACTACAAAAAAGTACTAGAAACGGCATTGCTTTGTGCCCCTGAGCCACTTTCTATGAATGAATTACTTCGTTTATATGGAGAAGAGGTCGTCGCGGAAAATGTGATCACCTGGTTGAGTGAGTTACAGGTTGATTGGCAGGAGAAGGGGATGGAGCTCGTTCACATCGCAACCGGATGGAGATTTCAGAGTCGTCTATCTATGCGTGAATATTTAGACCGTATGATTCCTGAAAAGCCGCCTAAATATTCTAGGGCTGTTTTGGAGACTTTAGCCATTATTGCTTACCGTCAGCCTGTCACAAGAGGTGAGATTGAAGAAATCCGCGGGGTTACTGTTAGTACGCCCGTGATTAAACAATTAGAGGATCGGGGTTGGATTGAAATTATTGGTGTTAAGGATACGATTGGGCGACCCAGTCTATTTGCAACTACAAAGCAATTTTTAGATGATATGGCTTTACCTAATTTGCAGAGCTTGCCGGTGATCGAAGACGGTATTCCGGTTAATGATTTGGCGCAGCAGGTCATTAATTTTGAACAGGCATTGTCTACTGAGACGATTACCGACATAGCCCAAGAGAACACTGCAGAATCAAATGAAAGCGAAGATTCGCATCCTATTGAAATATCTCCAGGCCAAGAAGCCCAAAATCTTAATGAGCATGATGAAGATCCTAAACAGGTCCCAGGTGCAAATCCACCCGAAGTCGCACCTTAAAGAAATTACACATGAATGAAAATGAATCAAACCTTGGCGTAACGCCAGAGAGTCCATCTCAAAATAATGAGGCAGGCCATGTTGACGTTAAACCAGACTCTGCATCTGCCGAGACCCAAGCTGATACTCCAAAAGAAAATGGAGAGCGTCGTGGTCGAAATCCAAAATATGGACGTAAAGGTGGGCGTTTTGGAAATAAGCGACCAAGAGTTGAAGGGGAAGAAGGACGTAAACCTGAAGGCGCGAATCCACGCGGTAATCCTAATCATAAGCATCCTCAAAAGCCGCACCAACCACAACAACAAGCCCCTAAAAATAATCAACTCATCGAAGATAGCCAGGCTTTATTTGCTAAGGTGGTTTCTGGTGAATTTGATGCTGATCTAGAGGCACCTGAGGCAGATACTCATCCGAATGACACTGCGGGAAGTGTTTCTGATGAAGGGCAGTCGGGAAAAATTATTGATCGATCTTTAGAAGCTGTAGAAGCTGCGCATTTGGCAGCAAGTGCTGGAGATGGTGACGAAGAGGAAGCAGAAGAAGATTTACCGCCACAGTACCAATACAGCAATATTGATGAATTACCTTTATCCATGAGAGATGAAGTCTGGTCAGATTTAGATGGTCTAGATGATGACGCCGAGGATGAAGATACGGTCAAATTGCATAAAGTATTAGCTGATGCAGGAATGGGTTCTAGGCGGGAGATGGAAGACCTGATTATTCAGGGGCGAGTTTCAGTTAATTCCATGCCGGCACATATCGGACAGCGTATTGGTCCAACAGATCAGGTCAGAATTAACGGTAAGCAAGTCCATCGTAAGGTTCAAACTAAACCATCTAGGGTATTGATGTATCACAAGCAGGCGGGTGAAATTGTCAGTCAGTCTGATCCAGAGGGACGTCCTACGGTTTTTGATAACTTACCTAAAGCCAAACAAGGCAGATGGATTGCGGTTGGACGACTCGACTTTAATACAGAAGGGTTATTACTTTTTACGACATCCGGTGAATTAGCGAATCGTTTAATGCATCCGCGTTACGGTATTGAGCGAGAATACGCTGTAAGAATTTTAGGTGAGCTTGATGGGGAACAATCAAAAGCACTTAAAACTGGAATCACTTTAGATGATGGGCAAGCAAAATTTTTACGTTTGGTTGAAGGTGGTGGTGAAGGTGCTAACCGTTGGTATCAAGTTGCCTTAACAGAGGGAAGAAATCGCGAAGTCAGGCGCATGTTCGAGGCGGTTGGTCACATTGTTTCGCGTCTGATTAGAACGCGTTATGGCATATTTTTACTTCCTCCCCGTCTAAGACGAGGCCGTTGGGAAGAAGTTCCAAGTGATATGGTAGCTCAGTTAATGAAAGCGGCTGGATTAAAAGTACCTCAGCCCACAGGTCAACAAGCACAAAAAAGTCACTCTCACCGGGGGGCTTCAGGTGGCCAACCTGATCCAATGCAAACATCTGTATCTTATTGGGGATCTAGAGAAGCCTTAAAAATGGCGGATAACCATCATGGTTTGACGCAACATAAAGATGATTCATCAGGACAAGCAGGTCGAGGAGATCCGCGACGTGGGGATGGTCGAAGAGGCGGTGGCATCAAGGTTTCTCATGAAAGTGGTATTGTTGCTCCGAAAAACCAAGGTGGACATGGTCGGGGTGGCTCCCACGGTGGCGGTAGAGGTCCAGGTGGTGGCTTTAAGCATCCCAAGCCTGCTGGCGCAGCTCCTAAACGAAGAGGAAAGCCTAGTTTTAACCCAAACCGAGGAAAAAAACCAAGCACAGCTGAATAATTTCATATATAATCTTGTCTTTACTGAAGTAAGTAGAAATTTGTTGGTTAATGGGCTTTTCGCCCATTTTTTTTTGGGAAGTTTGACTTCGAGGTTTGATCTCGTTTACTAAATTAGTCAATAAAATCAAAGATAAGAAAACAAGTTATACCTACTGAGTTAATAGGTGAGTTTTACATATTTGTCTGGAGTGGTGATAGTTGGATCAGAATCGAATCATTGCAGAGGTTGTTCAAAACTTAGGCTACGGGTTAGTTGATATCGAGCGTGAGGGTCGTGGTTTGCTGCGAGTAACGATTGAAAACGAAGATATCAGCAAAATGATTACGGTTGCTGATTGTGAAAAAGTTAGTCACCAATTGACTTATACATTTGCAGTAGATGAAGTTGCATATGAGCGTTTAGAAGTATCTTCACCGGGGCTGGATCGTCCGCTGAAAACAGCAAGCGAGTTTATGCGTTTCAAAGGATTAGAGATTACTTTAAAGCTGAGGATAGCGATGGGTAATCGGAAAAATTTCACTGGAATACTGCAAGGCTTAGTTAAAGGTTCGGCAGATTCTAGAGATGCGGTTTGGGGGTTGCTTATTGAGCCTAAAGAAGGCGAGCAAGCGATGCTTGAGTTCACACTAGCTGATGTTGATAAAGCACGGCTAGTTCCTGTAGTAGATTTTAAAGGAAAAAAACATGAGTAAGGAAGTACTGATCTTAGTAGAGGCCTTAGCGCACGAGAAAAACGTCGACCGTAATATCGTTTTTGAGGCGTTAGAAATGGCTTTGGCTTCAGCGACTAAAAAACGTTACGATACCGATGTTGATATTCGCGTATCGATTGATCGTCAATCCGGTGAGTATGAAACTTATCGTCGTTGGTTAGTGGTTCCTAGTGAAGCTGGTTTACAGGAACCTGATCGTGAAATTTTACTTTTTGAAGCTCAAGAAGAAATAGAAGATATTGAAGTTGATGAATATATCGAAGAGCAGATTGAGTCTTTAGCATTTGGTCGAATTGGAGCGCAGGCTGCAAAGCAAGTCATATTACAGCGCATTCGTGATGCTGAGCGTGAACAAATTCTGAATGATTTCCTGGATCGTGGAGAGAAGATCATGAACGGCACGGTTAAACGTGCAGACAAAAATGGCTTGATCATTGAATCAGGTCGAGTTGAGGCCTTATTGCGTCGCGATCAAATGATTCCTAAAGAAAACTTAAGAAGCGGTGATCGTGTTCGCGCCTATATTCTTAAAGTTGATCGTGAGGCGCGTGGTCCGCAGATTGAGTTATCTAGAACTTGTCCAGAATTTTTGCTTAAATTATTTGAGAATGAAGTTCCAGAAATAGAACAAGGTTTATTGGAACTTAAGGGAGCAGCAAGGGATCCTGGTATTCGTGCCAAGATTGCTGTTGTGACCCATGACAAGCGTATTGATCCAATTGGTACCTGTGTTGGTGTCCGTGGTACACGTGTGACTGCGGTTCGCAATGAAGTTGCTGGCGAGGCTGTTGATATTGTATTGTGGTCAGAAGATCCTGCTCAATTTGTCATTGGTGCTTTGGCTCCGGCTCAAGTTTCATCAATTATGGTGGACGAAGAAAATCATTCGATGGATGTTGTTGTTGATGAGGAAAATCTTGCAATTGCTATTGGTCGTAGCGGTCAGAATGTAAGGCTCGCTAGTGATTTGACGAAGTGGCATATCAATATCATGACACCTGAAGAATCTGAAAAGAAATCATCAGAAGAAGCTGATAAAGTTCGAGCTCTCTTCATTGCGAAATTAGATGTGGATAGCGAAGTAGCAGACATCTTGATTGAAGAAGGTTTTAACAGTCTAGAAGAAGTGGCTTATGTGCCGCTCAATGAAATGTTGCAGATTGAGGCATTTGATGAAGATACCGTCAATGAGTTACGTAACCGTGCGCGGGATTCTCTGTTGACGATGGAACTCGTTAAAGAAGAGGGAATCGAGAATGTTTCTCAAGAGATCAGCACTGTAGAGGGAGTTAATGACGAGTTAATTGCAAAATTAGCAACTCACCAAATTCAAACACGGGACGAATTAGCTGAGTTGGCTGTAGATGAACTAGTAGACATGACGCAAATGGATGAAGAAAGTGCGAAGGCGCTCATCATGAAAGCTCGTGCACACTGGTTTAACTGAATTATGAAGGGATCGCATGGCGACCACAACTGTACAAGAATTGGCTGATGAACTAAAGCGCTCATCTGACAATATATTAGAGCAACTTCGTGCCGCAGGGATTAATAAATCTGCGAATACAGACTTGCTTAGTGATAAGGATAAGGCTGATCTATTGGAGCATTTACAAAAAAACAATGGTACATCAGGGGATGCAAACACTCGTAAAAAGATTACATTAACTAAACGTGAGACAACTGAAATTCGACAGGCAGACTCTGCTGGAAGAACACGTACAGTTCAGGTTGAAGTTCGTAAGAAGCGGGTATTAGTCAAAGGTGAAGAAAATAAAGACCTACCTCAAGTGACTGAGGAAGTTCAGCCACAAATACCTCCGCCGCCGCCTAAACCAATTTTAGATGATGCTGAATTAGCAAAGCGTGCAGCAGAAGCTAGTCGCCAAGCGGAACTCTTAGCTCGCCAAGAAGCTGAAATGCAAGCTGCTAATGATGAGCGTAAAGCAAAACAAAAATTAGCACAAGAGCAAGCTGAAAAAGAAGCTAAAGAAGCCAATGCAGCCAATGTTGCTGAACTTGAAGCCAGTAAAAAAGCCAAGCCTAAGGGCAAGTTAACTAAGGCAGAAACTGCAGCTGCGGTCACTGAGTCAGTGAAGTTGCCAATAGAGCAAAAATTCACGAGAGGTGTAGCACCTGGTTCTGCTACAGATGTCCCTGAAGTTAAAGACACTTCGGAAGCTGATTTACAGGCAATACGGGTAAGACGTGCAGTTGCAGAGGCAGAAGCTTTAGCGATTCGTGAAATGATGAGTGCACCATCCCGTGTTCTCAAAGCGCCAGCGCCTCCTGTGGCACCAGTGGATGATAAAAAAGGTACTTTACATAAGCCTGTGAAGGCTGAAGGAACTGAAGAGAAAAAGAAACTTGTTGTTAAGCCTGGTGGCAAATTAATTAAAACAACAGAAACTTCTTCAACATGGCAAGAAGAAGGCGCTAAGAAAAAGACTGTACTCAAAACCCGTGGTGATTCAACTGGTGGTATTGGCGGAGGATGGAGATCTGGTGGTGGACGTAAGAAATCGCATTCGACGCAGAGTGATGTTCCTACAAATTTTGTTGCGCCAACAGAACCTGTTGTTCGTGATGTCCACGTTCCAGAAACGATTACTGTTGCAGAGTTATCTCATAAGATGTCAGTTAAGGCCGCAGAGGTCATTAAATTACTGATGGGTATGGGACAGATGGTTACGATTAATCAAGTACTTGATCAAGACACTGCGATGATTTTGGTTGAAGAAATGGGCCATAAAGCTTTTGCAGCCAAATTAGATGATCCAGACATTGATTTAGGTATTCAAGCGCATCATGATGTTGAAGCCACTACAAGGCCTCCTGTCGTGACTGTGATGGGTCACGTTGATCATGGTAAGACATCTTTACTTGATAAGATTCGCTTATCTAAAGTTGCTTCTGGAGAGGCTGGCGGAATTACACAGCACATTGGTGCTTATCACGTAGATACACCAAGAGGAATGATTACGTTCCTCGACACACCAGGTCATGAAGCTTTTACTGCAATGCGTGCGCGTGGTGCGCAAGCGACAGATATTGTGATTCTTGTTGTAGCAGCAGATGATGGTGTTATGCCACAGACCAAAGAGGCTATTGCACACGCAAAAGCTGCAGGTGTTCCAATCGTTGTAGCGATTAACAAGATAGATAAGCCAGAAGCAAATCCTGACCGCGTTAAGCAAGAATTAGTTGCAGAACAAGTGGTACCTGAAGAGTACGGTGGAGATGCGCCGTTTATTCAAGTGTCAGCTAAGTCGGGTGAGGGGATTGACTCCTTATTAGAAAACGTTCTTTTACAAGCTGAAATTTTAGAGCTAAAAGCACCGGTTGATGCCCCAGCTAAAGGTTTAGTTGTCGAGGCTCGCCTTGATAAAGGTAAGGGACCTGTTGCAACCATTCTGGTTCAGTCTGGAACTTTAAAACGTGGTGATATGTTGTTAGTAGGTTCATCCTTTGGACGTGTAAGAGCCATGGTGGACGAGAACGGTAAAAACATTAATGAAGCCGGCCCATCGATTCCTGTAGAGATTCAAGGTTTATCTGAAGTACCTGCTGCAGGTGAAGAAGTCTTAGCTGTTACAGATGAGCGTAAGGCTCGAGAAATTGCACTATTTCGCCAAGGTAAATTCCGTGACGTTAAGCTTGCTAAACAGCAGGCGGTCAAACTTGAAAATATGTTTGATAACGTTGGTGAAGGAAGTGTAGAGACTAAATTTTTACCAATCATTATTAAGGCAGACGTTCAAGGATCTCAAGAGGCGTTATCTCAGTCCTTAACCAAGTTATCTACACCAGAGGTTCGTGTACAAATTGTGCATGCTGCTGTAGGTGGAATTTCTGAAACAGACATTAACTTAGCTGTAGCATCAAAGGCAGTTGTGATTGGATTTAATTCAAGAGCAGATGCGTTAGCGAGAAAACTAGCTGAAGCTAATGGCGTTGATATTCGTTATTACAATATTATTTATGATGCTGTAGATGAAGTTAAAGCAGCCATGAGTGGTATGTTGACTCCTGATAAAAAAGAAGAAGTCACAGGCATGGTGGAAATTCGTCAAGTCTTTACAGTCTCCAAAATTGGTTCTATTGCTGGATGTTTGGTTGTCGATGGCGTGATTAAGCGTACTTCACGTGCTCGTCTCATTAGAGAGAACGTAGTCATTTGGTCAGGTGAACTTGATTCTTTAAAACGCTTCAAAGATGACGCTAAAGAAGTTAGAGCGGGTCTTGAGTGTGGATTATCTCTCAAAAACTATAACGATATACAAGAAGGCGATTCTCTTGAAATATTCGAGGTTACAGAAGTTGCTCGGACTTTATAAAAGTAGAGATTTTTAATAAAACATGATGAAGTCACCTAAACACCGTAACCAAAGGGTTGCGGATCAGATACAAAGAGATCTTGCCGAGTTGATTCCGCGAGAGATTCGAGATCCGCAAATGGGGTTAGTGACATTGCAAAGTGTTGAGTTAACGTCTGACATGGCGCATGCAAAAATTTATTTTTCAGTCTTGGGCTCTGAGCCTACGATTGTTTCTGGAATTTTAAAAGAAAAATCGGGTTATTTGCACTCTTTGCTTTTTAAACGTCTTCATATTCATACTGTCCCTACCCTACATTTTATTCATGATGAATCAGTTGAAAAAGGTTTGCATATGTCACTGCTCATTGATGAAGCTCTTAAAACCACAGCGCTTCCTGATAAGCAGATCGAGGAATAATCATGCGTAAAGGCATGGCCTCGATGATTGATGGGGTAATTCTTTTAGATAAACCTGAGGGAATTAGCTCTCAAAAAGCTGTGACGATGGTCAAGCATGCTTGTCACGCTGATAAAGCAGGACATACAGGGACTCTTGATCCTTTAGCAACGGGTTTATTAGCTGTGTGTTTAGGCGAAGCGACTAAATTTTCGCAGGACTTATTTAATGCGGATAAGACCTATATCACGACGGTTTTTTTTGGTGTCAAAACTGAAACTGGTGATGCTGAAGGTAAGGTGATTGCACGAGGGAATGTTAATTTTAATTCAGAAAACGAGACTGAAGTTGACATGCAGTTAAACGGATTGATTCCAAGATTCATGGGAAAGATTAAGCAAGTACCTCCGATGTATTCTGCGATTAAAAAAGATGGTAAGCCCTTATATGCTTATGCGCGAGAAGGTGAAATGTTTGATTTAGAGGCAAGGGAAGTGACCATATCGCATTTGCGGTGGGTTTCGATGACTTGGCCTTTTGCGGTTTTAGAAATCAAATGTAGCAAAGGAACTTACATCAGAAGTTTGGTGAGTGATATGGGAGAAGCGCTTGGTTGTGGAGCACATCTTACGGCACTGAGACGCACACAGGTGGGGCATTTAAAGATTGCTCAAGCACAGACTCATGAAGCAATTGAACAGCAAGCAAAAATTATGGCGGTAGATTCCTTAATTGAGCACTTACCCCAATTGGTTTTAGATGAACATATGTCTTTGAGGATTCGTAATGGTCAAAGAATTTTAGTCAGTGATTTAAACCAATCTGAGCAGAACTTAGAGGGACAGATTGTCAAAATTTATTACTCAGAAGTTAATCCTCAATTTTTTATGGGGATTGTTGAAGTGAGGCAAGGCGTCATGCATCCAAAAAGATTGCTAGCGACTAGTCGATTAGATTTGGTATTACAAAAAGTATTAAGTAGTAATTTAGTAACTGACACATCCATGAAGCATGATGTTAATAGTTTATTCCATTAGTTTTTATTGAAAGTATGTAGATGACAAAAAGAGCCCTTCGAAATATAGCAATTATTGCCCACGTTGACCATGGAAAGACCACACTTGTGGATCAGTTACTTCGTCAATCGGGAACCTTTAGGGCAAATCAAGCAATGACTGAGAGGGTCATGGATTCGAATGATTTAGAAAAAGAGCGTGGAATCACGATTCTTGCTAAAAACTGCGCAGTCGAATTTGATGGCACACATATTAATATTGTTGACACACCGGGTCATGCGGACTTTGGCGGTGAAGTTGAGCGAGTGCTATCGATGGTTGATGGCGTACTTTTGCTCGTTGATGCTGTTGAAGGACCGATGCCACAAACCCGTTTTGTGACTAAAAAAGCATTAGCTTTAGGTCTTCGTCCAATAGTTGTTGTGAATAAAGTAGATCGTCCGGGTGCAAGGATTGAGTACGTTGAAAATGCGACATTTGAGCTATTTGATAAATTAGGTGCGACGGAAGAGCAACTTGATTTTCCGATTGTTTACGCATCAGGTTTAAGTGGTTATGCAGGTTTAAAGTCTGATGTAAGAGATGGTGACATGCGCCCACTGTTTCAAACTATTTTAGATTACGTTCCAGTGCGTGATGATGATACAAAAGGTCCTTTGCAGTTCCAGATTTCATCGATAGATTACAACAGTTATGTCGGTAAGATTGGTGTTGGACGTATTAGTCGCGGAACAATTAAGCCAGGAATGGAAGTGATTTGTCAGAATGGACCTGAGGGAGTTCCATTTAAAGGCAAAGTGAATCAATGTTTAAAGTTTAAAGGTTTAGAGCGTGAGCAGGTGACTGAAGCTATTGCGGGTGACATTGTTTTGATCAACGGTATAGAAGAAATCGCCATTGGTACAACAGTTTGTGCGCCAGACTGTGTTGAGGCCTTACCAATGTTAAAAGTTGACGAGCCAACGTTAACCATGAATTTCATGGTGAACACGAGTCCTTTAGCTGGACGTGAAGGGAAGTTTGTTACTAGCCGTCAACTGCGTGACCGTCTGGATCGTGAGTTGAAATCGAATATGGCATTACGTGTAAAAGAAACGGATGATGATACGATTTTTGAGGTTTCTGGGCGTGGCGAATTGCACCTCACTATTTTGATTGAAAATATGCGTCGTGAAGGCTATGAGTTAGCGGTATCGAGACCACGTGTTGTATATCATGAAGAGAATGGCGTTAAATTAGAGCCATTCGAAAACCTGACAGTAGACGTTGAAGATACCACTCAAGGTTCCGTCATGGAAGAGTTAGGGAAACGTAAAGGTGAGTTACTTGATATGGTAAGTGACGGTAAAGGCCGAACACGCCTTGAGTACCGTATTCCTGCCAGGGGGCTGATTGGTTTTCAAGGAGACTTCTTGACGATGACGCGGGGTACTGGTCTATTGAGTCATACTTTTGATAAGTACGATGAAGCACGAGACGGTATTTTAGGTGAGCGTCATAACGGTGTTTTAATTAGCCAAGACAATGGTGAGGCTGTTGCTTACGCGCTTTGGAAATTACAAGATCGTGGCAGGATGTTTGTGACGCCAGGTGATCCACTCTACGAGGGGATGATCATTGGTATACATAGTCGTGATAATGATTTGGTCGTTAACCCGATTAAAGGTAAGCAGCTTACTAACGTTAGGGCTTCAGGAACTGACGAGGCAGTGCGTTTAGTAACGCCAATTCAGATGTCCTTGGAATATGCTGTTGAATTCATAGCAGATGATGAGTTAGTTGAGGTAACGCCAAAAAGTATTCGCTTACGTAAACGTTATCTCAAAGAGCACGAACGTAAAAAAGCTTCACGTGACTAAAGCGCTTGTGACGGGTAAGGATTGATGATGAGACCTGTCCAGCTTGCTACTAAAGAAGGAGTAAGTCCTAGTCGGGTATTTTTACCGGCTAGTGACTTTACTTTGATTCTTGACTTTCTGGAGTGGAGATTTCCTCGTGGTACGCGTTTAGGGTGGGAAAGACGAATGCTCGCAGGTCGAGTCTTTGATCAACACGGGAAAGTTGTTTCTCCGGATGCATCTTATCAAGCTAATCAAACCATTTACTATTACCGAGAGCTTAAAGAAGAAATACCGATTCCGGTGACAGAAGGTATTGTCTACCAAGATGAACGGATTGTGATTGCTGATAAGCCACATTATTTGCCAATCAGTCCTATTGGACCTTATATTCAAGAAACACTGCAAGTTCGTCTGCGTAAGCGCCTAGGGCTAGATTATTTAACTGCAGCGCATCGACTCGATTTGGAAACAGCGGGTCTAGTCATGTTTACGATTCATCCAGAGCATCGAAATGCTTATCAAGCTTTATTTAGACAGCGCAAGATCGAAAAGGTCTATCACGCCATAACGGACCGATCTGATGAGCACAATCAGCTTCAATTTCCTCTCATGAGGCGAAGTCGAATTGAAAACTCAGCTCGATTCATGCAAATGCAAGAGTGTGAAGGAGAGTTTAATGCGCACACTCAAATTGATTTACTTCAGAGGGGGGATAATTTATCAATTTACGAGTTAAGGCCTCTTACTGGGAAAAAGCATCAATTGCGGGTTCATATGAATGCGTTGGGTTTGCCGATTTTACATGACCAAATTTATCCAGAAATGAAAGAATATGTTCCGCTATCAAACAGAACTTACATCGATAAACTTCAGTTACTCGCATTTTCACTTCGATTTGAAGACCCTTATAGTTTGAAGAATGTTTATGTTGAAAGTCAGATTAAGTTAATGAAAATCTAAAGCTTCTAAAGTTGAGACGGTAGTAACTATTTGGTGATCAGTTTTTTCGTGTTTTTTCTGGAGTTAAAAAGCTTCAAGTCCTTGAAATATATGAGCCCAGAAAGTCACTAAGGGTTTTCCACAGATAGTATTTTTTTGTAAATAGATTAGCATCTGATCATTAGTTAAATCCGGAGATTTGTATGACATTTAAATCAGCGCGAAAGCGCCTTTTTTTAGTACCTTTATTATTGGGTACTTTCTTACTTTCTAGTACTTTGCAAGCGCAGACTCAAACGAAACCCATACGGATTGGTTTTGGTATGGCTCAGACTGGTGCACTAGCTGGGAATGGAAAAGCCGCTCAACTGGCGATGGAAATTTGGCGCGAAGAGATTAATAAAAAAGGCGGCTTACTTGGACGTCAGGTTGAATTTGTGTCTTATGACGATCAATCGAATCCTTCATTAGTCCCAGGAATTTATACAAAGTTAATTGACTCTGACAAAGTAGATCTCGTTGTATCGGGTTATGGTACAGGTCAAATTGCTCCAGCTTTGCCAACGATTATGCAGCGCAAAATGGCATTTATTACATTGTTTGGCACTAACCCAAATGGTAAGTTTGGGTATGAGAGATATTTTCAGATGATGCCTAATGGTCTAGAGCCAGCTGTTGGATTGACTTATGGATTTTTTGAGGCAGCGATGTCTATTAATCCTAAGCCTACGACGGTAGCTTTTGCGGGTGGTGATGCTGAATACTCTGCGTTAGCTCTTGAAGGGGCTCGTGAAAATGCGAAAAAATATGGTTTAAAAGTTGTGTATGACAAGAGTTATCCGATGTCTACGACTGACTTTGCACCTGTTGTGCGTGGGATTCAAGCAACGAATCCAGATATCGTTTTTGTAGCAGGCTATCCCCCAGATTCAGTGGGAATTATTCGTGCGGCTAATGAAGTTGGACTCAAAACTAAAGTGTTTGGTGGGCCAATGATTGGTCTTGGATACGCAGCAGTTAAAAAACAATTAGGTCCCTTATTAAATGGTGTGATTGGTTACGAATTGTATGTTCCTGAGCCCACTGTCAAATTTCCTGGTATTGAAGCATTTTTGAAAAAATATCAAGACCGCGCAAAAAAAGAAGGCGTGGATGAACTTGGTTTCTATTTGCCTCCTTATGGTTATGCAATGATGGAAATATTGGGGCAGTCTATTGAGAAGACCGGTGGACTAGATCAAGGAAAGCTTGCTGAATATATGCATACGACTAAGTTTTCAACTGTTGTAGGTGATATTAAATTCGGCGCGAATGGCGAATGGCAAGTGGGTCGTCCTTTATATGTTCAATATCGTGGTGTAGTTGGGAATGACATTGAGCAATTCCGTAAGGCTGGAAAAGCGCCGATTATGTTTCCTCGAGATATGAAGTCAGGAGAACTAAAATTCCCATACGAGGAAGCTCGTAAGTAAAGTGAAGTCAATACCTCTCTCTATGGAGAGAGGACTCTTAAATAAATTAGTGGACCTATGGATATTTCGTTTGATTTACTGATCAATGCTCTTGTATCAGGGCTTTTATTAGGTGGTTTTTACGCAGCACTTAGCTTAGGTGTCTCCATTTCCTTTGGAATGTTGGATATTGTTAATATCGCTCACCCCACAGTGGTGATCTTGGGCGCTTATTTTGCCTGGTGGTTAAATGAAAACTATGGCTTAGACCCCATGGTAGCGGGTATTGTAATGAGCCCACTATTCTTTTTAATGGGCATATTGATTTATCGTATTTACTATGACCGTTTTGAAAAAGAGGGTGGTGACTCTTTAAGAGGGCTGGCATTTTTCTTTGGAATTTTATTTATCATTGAAATGATTCTCATTTTATTATTTGGTGTGGATTATAGGAATGTAAATGTATCCTACACGGATGCAACTATTAAATTTGGTTTGCTAAATGTGCCTTACCGTTTGTTGATTCCTTTTGTATTTTCAGTCTCGTTGCTTTTGATCATTCGTTGGGCATTTAAAAAAACATATTTTGGTCGAGCTGTCAGTGCTGTTGCTCAGGATCCATTAGCACTTCAATTGATGGGTGTGAACCATATCAAAGTTAAAGGTTATGCCTTTGGATTGTCACTAGTGACTGCTGGTATAGGTGGTGCTTTGCTGATTATTATTCAATCTGTTCAACCTGCAGCTGGTCGAGAGTACATTGGATTAGTGTTTGCTATTTGTGTGCTTGGCGGAATGGGTAACCTAATGGGGACTTTATTTGGCGCCATGATTTTAGGTGTTGCAGAGAGTTTTACTGCCACATTTGCCGGCCCATCTTGGTCCCCAGCTGTATCCTTTGGATTATTGTTATTGACTCTCGCATTTAGACCTCAAGGGATTTTTGGCAAATGACACATAACAATCGTAATTTCTATTTTTCATTTATTGTCGCGCTTGGCTTTTTATTCTCATTACCATTTTGGGTAGATTCAGAATATTTTTTCTTTGCGGCTTTTTCCGTTTTGCAATTCGTAATATTATCTAGCGCTTGGAACATTCTTGGTGGATTTGCTGGATATGTTAATTTTGGTTCAGCAGCTTTTTTTGCAATAGGTTCCTACGCTGCTATTGCCGGATATAAATTAGGATTTCCTCAGGGCATCTGTATTTTGATGGGGGTTGCTGCTGCAGGGATCATTGGCTTTGCGATGGGTTATTTGACATTAAGATTGAAGGGGGTATTCTTTTCAGTTGCGACCCTAGCGATGTCAGTAGTGCTTTTTACCATTGTTACAAATACACCTTTTTTAGGCGGCGCGCGCGGGATTTATGTCATTGTTCCAAGAGAGTCGCCTATTGGCGTAGGTCAATACGTTCATTGGTTATATTTCCTGATGGTAGGTATGGCGGCAATTGCAATTGTTATATCACGCGCTATTCAATACTCTTGGTTGGGGGAAGGCTTAAAAGCAATTCGTGATGATGAATTAGCAGCAGAAGGTCTAGGTGTGCCAACTCTCAAGTTAAAACTAATAGCAACTACCATTAGCGGTGCTTTGATGGGCTTAGCTGGAACCACTTTTCCTTATCTAATTACATACATAGAACCGACTGCAGCCTTTAATTTATCCTTTGCAGTCAATAGTATTGCGATGCCTATTATTGGTGGAATAGGTTCATGGTTAGGTCCTCTGATTGGCGCGGTCATACTTAGCTCGATTCAACAGATTGCTTCGGTGAACTTATCCTCTTCATTTAATTTGTTGATTACAGGTGGCGTTTTAGTTCTATTTGTTACTTTGGCTCCGAATGGCATTATAGGTTTCTTTAAAAAGAGGGATGGCAAATGAGTTCTGAACTTCACCAACCTCTAGTTCGTGCGCAGGGGATTACCAAAAAATTTGGTGGTTTTATTGCACTACACCAAGTTGATTTAGATATTGCTCCAGGTGAGCGTGTTGGCTTGATTGGGCCAAATGGATCCGGAAAGAGTACTTTGGTTAATTGTATTTCCGGGATGTTGAAAATTGATGAGGGAAATATTTTCTTAACAGGAAACAACATTACTTCCTTAGCGCCTCATGCCAGGGTGCATGCGGGTATTGCAAGAAGTTTTCAGATTCCTCGCCCATTTAAAAGTATGACTGTATTAGAAAATATTAGGGTCATCTTAAATTTTTCAGGTGAGCAAAGACGAGAAGCTTCTGACAAAAAAAGTAATGAAGATAAGGCAATAGAAATTTTATCTGGCGTTGGTTTATTACAGAAGAAAGACTCCTTATCAGGAAGTCTTACGCAAGTTGAGATGCGTAAACTTGAGCTTGCACGGGCGATGTCGGCCAATCCTAGGTTACTCATTGCGGATGAAGCCCTAGCTGGATTATCCGGAACTGAAGTTGATGAAGTATTGCAACTGATTATGGGAATGAAAGCTCAAGGAGTTTCTGTATTAATGATTGAACACATTATGAGTGCTGTGATGAAGTTCTCAGAGCGTTTAGTAGTGCTTGTTGCTGGCAATAAAATTGCAGACGGCAATCCACAAGAAGTTATTAGTAACCCTGAAGTCGTGAAAGCATATCTTGGCGAATAAATTATTATTGACTGATGTCAAAGCTGCTTATGGTTCTGTGCAAGTATTGCATGGTATTTCAATGGAAGTGGGCAATGGTGAAACTGTTGCATTACTTGGAACGAATGGTAATGGTAAGTCCACATTGATTAAATGTGTTGCCGGACTTGTCAAACCTACGAGTGGCGCTGTGATTGCAGTTGTTGATGACGTTAGTCATGATTTAAGTAAGCTTACTCCAGAAGCCATTGTTAATCTTGGTATTGCAATGGTGCCAGAAGGGCGCCGTTTATTTCCTTTATTGACTGTAGAAGAAAATCTTTTGTTAGGTGCTTCTCGACCACTGGCTAGAGCTCATGTTCAGGAAAATTTAGAATATTGTTTTGAGGTGTTTCCTAAACTAAAAGAGCGGATTGCACAACGAGCAGGAAGTATGAGTGGTGGAGAGCAACAGATGGTTGCTTTGGCTAGAGCGCTCATGATGATGCCTAAAATTCTTCTGATTGATGAACCCTCAGTAGGACTTGCGCCAATTATTGTCAAACAAATGATTGATAAAATTGCCGAATTAAAAGTTGAGCGTGGCTTAACCGTTTTAATGGCCGAGCAAAATTTCACACAAGCAATGCGAATTGCCGAAAGAGGGTATGTTATTGTTCATGGGGAAATTAAAATTACTGGCACAGCTCAAGAACTAAGTAGTAATGACGTAGTCCGTCAACTGTACATGGGAATGTAATTTCTTATAACCCCTTAAAAAATAAGGGAATTCTACTAACTTAGTACTCATTAAATGCCAATATTTTATGGGGTTAAGGTATAGTTAATTTATTATAAAAATAGTAAGAG
>Ga0194047_10000049_pt1 | contig 89898 bp, 103 predicted proteins | sample JunL225m_MetaG_2_FD_160070 | JGI IMG/M metagenome (GOLD analysis project Ga0194047, IMG submission 160070) | Anoxic zone freshwater microbial communities from boreal shield lake in IISD Experimental Lakes Area, Ontario, Canada - Jun2016-L221-5m | ecosystem: Environmental > Aquatic > Freshwater... | reverse complement strand
TTATAACACTCATACATATTCAGAGAATATGATTCAAGCTACAGAACTTATAAGAGTTGCAAGTTATAACATCTTACATAATACAATCATTCCTGCATTAGGATCTGTAAACAATTTATATTTATTCAGTGGTACATTTATTAATGCTGATGATGGTTATTCTGCATTTATTAATATTGATTCATTAGAAGTGAGAACTGGTTCAACTTGGACATCTCTTACAACAAACTTTTCAAATTTTATAAATGGCTAGTATTAAGAAACCTGGTCCTTGGAACCCACAGAAAGCTACAGCTTACGTAGGTAAGGGTGTACTTAAATCTGGTGGTAGAGTGAAGAAAGCTCAATTAGGAGATACACTTTCTCCTATTAAGGGAGCAATCACTCCTGTTCCTAATGGTCCATTGATTAAAAAGAAAGGAGAATTTAAAGGAAGTACATTAAAAACTGGTGGTAAAGTTAGCCCAGCTTGGCAAAGAAAAGAAGGTAAATCTGAATCAGGTGGTCTTAATGCCAAAGGAAGAGCTTCTTATAATAGAGCTAACCCAGGCAAACCAGGATTAAAGGCTCCTCAACCTGAAGGAGGTCCTAGAAAGAAATCGTTCTGTGCTAGAATGAGTGGTATGAAAAGCAAACTTACATCTGCTAAAACTGCTAATGATCCTAACAGCAGAATTAATAAATCACTTCGTAAATGGAAATGTTAAAATGGCAAAACAAATGTTAAAACGTGCAGATGGTTCTACATCTCAACGTGGTTTATGGGACAACATCAGAGCTGCTAAAGGATCTGGAAAGAAGCCTACAGCACAAATGCTTAAACAAGAGAAGAAGATAAAAGCTAAAACTAAATAATGAAAAAAATCTTAGTAGGAATATTATTAATTATAGCAATTATTGCTATAGTTATGGTAAAAAACTTAAAGAATTCAGAAGTTGCCCATGATACAGCATTAAATGTTGTTGTTGGTAAATTTGCATTTTGTGGTGCATCTGGAGCAGTACCAACAGGTGATACAATCACTGTAGAAGGTAAAAAGTTTTTAGAAGGAGTTGCAGCATGTCCTGTAATGGATGGTCCTTCAATTGCAAATACAATACTGGTTCCTAATCCATCAATCACTCCAGATAGTACAGATAAAACTGTATGGTCTTATTTTTGGTATTATGATTCAGTTCCTCAAGCTCCAACTTGGGAAAACTTACCTACGGTTAATCGTACATTCACAATCACAAATTCACCAGATAGTAGCATGAGCAATATGTGGTGTATGCCTTGTAAAATTCTACCTAAAAAAGTTAATGGTGTAACTATAGCAGAATGCTATGGTCCACTTAATGAATTAGCTTTTCCAATGCGTAGAGCTCTAAGAGCTCATCCTGGTCAAACCTCTGTTACACAAGCACCAGTAGGTGCAAAATATTCGGTAGGAACAATTATACCAAAATTTAAAAATTAAATAATATGGCAACTGTAAAAAAACCTATGATGAAAACAAGACCTGTAGCTCCTGCTAAGAAAGGTATTCCTGCTCCTCCTCCTATGCAAGCTCCTATGGGTGGTGGTATGATGAAGAAAGGTGGAAAAATGAAAAAATATCAGGATGGTGGTAAAGCTAAAAGTTTTCCAGATTTGAACAAAGATGGTAAAGTTACTAAAGCTGATGTATTAGTTGGTCGTGGTGTTATTAAAGCTAAAAGTGGTATGAAAATGACTAAAGCTGCAGCTATGAAAAAATATGAAAGTTCTGCTCAAGATAAAAAAGCTGATGCAAAAGGTGTTTCTAAATTAATGAAAATGAATAAAAAGAAATAAAATGGCAACAATTAAAAAAGGAAGTGTGTCAGCAGGCACCAAAGCCCCTGCTAAACGTGTAGGACCAGTTGATCCTACAGGAGCATATACTAAAGTTCAAAAAAGAACATTAGCAGGTGCTAAAGGAAAAGCTAAACTTGTTAAAGACAAGGAATTAGGTGCTACCAAAATGAAATCTGGTGGTAAAATGAAGAAATGTAAATCTGGATGTTATTAATAAATATTTAAAATAAATAATCATGGCAAAGAAAACAGGTATGCTTAAAGCTCCTTCTGGAAAAGCATCTATGCAATTAGGTACTTACACAAATGTAATTGGTAAGAATACTAAAGGTAAAGCTACTAAAGCTGTAGGTCTAGTTAAGGCTAGCAAAAGCAAAAAAGGTATCTAATGAAATCAGGTAAACCTCAAAAGGCTCCTAAAGTGGCTCCTCCTAAACCAATCAATGGTAATTATATGAAGGAAGCTGATACAAAGCTTAGGTTAAAAAGTAAAATGTGGCCTCTTAAACAAAAAAGGTTATCAAAATAGTTATCTCCTCCTGCAATTAAAAACTGCACGCTTAGGTTGTGGCAACTCAGTCTAGAATGAGTCCCTTAAAGGAGAATGTTTCCCCCCTATAGTCTCAGTATTATAGGTCTGAAAAAGCCCCAATTAAGGGGCTTTTTTATTTAATAACTTATGTAAATATTCCATGTAAGACTTATGTCTTATGTAATGATGTGTTACATGTTTATGTAAAAATGTAACATCTTCTTCTGTATATGTAGCTATCATCTTTGCTACGTATGAATCACCTTCTTTCCAAAGGTCATTGAAATGTTTCTGAAATGGAAACCAACCATTTAGATTTAACTGGCACAATAAACTACCAACCATATATTTGTTAGTAATCTTAATCTTGTTATCCTGTAGCCATTTACCAAGACAAACATCTTCATAACCATATTCCTGAATCTTCATCTCTCCACATGTCTTAATTAGCTCAGGAGATATAAAATAACCACATCCTCCTGATGGATAATCTAATTCAGGTTCTTTTGTATATGAACCTTTCATGCTATATCCATACACTTTGGTTTTATCCAAATGTGATACAATAGATTCAAACAAAGGAATGTTAAGGATAGCATCATCATCTATAAAGACTAACCAATCATATTTATCAAACTGATCAGTTGTTCTCACTAGATTAATAAAATTCACAGTCTTTTCTTCATTACTTTGATAGTGGTCATGCTTAGATCCAGATATCTCAGGATATTTTCCTGTAAGTTTATCTGTAAGACATACAAAATCAAGAGCGGATAACCATGTATTAACACAGTTATCCACTCTCTCAGTATGTTTATGACTAGTTTTTAGTATAATCTTGTACATTACCAAATATGAATTACATCAAATGGAGATACCAATATTACACGGTCATCGTTATCATTGATTGGAACTAGGGTAGCTCTGTTCAAAGCTGCTGGATCTACCAACACCCAGTCTCCCACCTTGATTTCTGTAACAATGGTACCAACTTGTAGCACTTTTAACTTAGACATCTTGTTAAGCAATTCTCTTTGTAATGCTTCTTTTGTGTTTTCATCCACAACAATCTTACTATCCTCATCTTGTGGAGGCATTTCTAAGTAGATTCTATTTCCTAATAGTGTAGGCATTTTGTTTTGTTTTAGTTATTTGATTATAAAATTCTTTTGTTAAATGTTGCATTTCATATCCATATACTTCTTCTGTACTATCATTAAGAACTATTCCTGCCCATTGCATGACATTAACTGTAGCATGAATAAGCTCATGATTAACTATAGATGCATCATCAGTGGTTGGTAACCAGATGATAGGACTCTTACCATCTATACTACCAAATGTAGCACCTCTACCATCAAAATCAGATGATTTAACTGTAGAGTCTAGGTTTTGTCTTACATATTTAGCAGCCCAGGCTGTATCCTCTGTAATTAACACCTTTACATCAAGATCAAATGTATCTCCTTCAAGAGTAATCACTTGATATCTAGTAGTTAATCCAATATTAGTATTAGTAGGCCAATAAACATACATGCCTATACCTCCTATAACTACAGCTAATGTAGCTAAAATTGTTTTAATAAATTCCTCCATATTTCTTTTTTAGATATTCACGTATTTTATTAACTTCTTCATACTTATACATATCATTTTCTACATTATTATGTTCATTTAATGTCAAAAGTATGATATTTTCTTCATCTAATTCAGCTTCAGAATATTTTTCTTTTGGTAAAACATGATGAAAGAATATTGATAGAGGTTCAGATCCTAAAGACTCCCCACTAACTTCAGACTTATGTGGTCTTTTCTTCCAAATTTCTAAGAAAAAAGTCTGCATTTCGACAGTTTTACGAATTTCCTCATCATATTTATCAATAATTTCCTTAGGAGCATATAGCTTAAATCCTTTAGTAGCTGTTAGAGGTTTTCTAGGTTTATGCTGAAAGCAATATTCTTTATCACATTTCTTGCCACAGGTTTTACATTTACTCATTTTAAACCAGTTGAACCAAATCCAGCTTCTCCTCTATCAGATTGCTCTAATTCAGGAACCACATCAAATGATATTGGTAATACCTCTTCAAAATATATCTGAGCCACTCTATCTCCTACATTATAAGGAAATGATGTAGTTCCTGTAACACCTCCTGATAATACAGGAAGCTGTGTAAATATAGCCATCCATTCACCACGGTAATCAGAATCAATAACACCATAAGAGTTATTCAATACCCAAAAGTATTTAGTTAAATTACTTCTAGGTACAATTATACCTTTATATCCTCTAGGTATTTCAGTCTTGAATCCAAGACCTACATTTACTTTACCATCATTAGATACCGTGATGCTATGTGCATATACATCATAACAAGCTGCATCCGCAGTGCCCTTAATGGGCATGCGTGCATCTTCTGTAACTTTTTGTAGTTTAATTTTCAACATCTTCTTCTATTTTAATTTCTGTTTCGTTAATTTTAGCTATGATTTCTTTCTTGATTTCATTATAAAACTCTTGATTATCTATAAGCATACTCTTAAATTGTTCAAGATCATATTTATGATCAGCAATAGTCATGGTTTTACCATACTTTCTACCAATACCATAATCATTTATAAGAGTCATAATTTCATCAAGCTTATCAATACCTTGACCATAAACAATTTCAAATGAATGTAATTTATAAGGAGCACACATTTTATTCTTAGTAGCTTTAACCTTAGTAATATTACCATAGTTTACATCACCATCTTTTGCTAATGATTTACTCACCTCAATTCTACAGTCACTATAGAATTTCAATGCATGTCCTCCTTGTGTAGTGGTTGGGTTACCAAACATCATACCAATCTTTTCTCTATATTGAGAAATAACAATAAGACACACATTATTATCAGCTAAAGCAGATTTAAGTTTTGGATAGGCATTGCTATTCAATCTAGCTTTGTAACCAATAGTGCTATCACCCACATCACCATCTAATTGTTTCTTAGGAATCAACGAGCTATCAGAATCAATAATGACAAGTCCCACCTCACCACTATTAATCATTTCCATAGCAATATTAAAACCTTCTTCACCACATGATGGTTGAGCAATTAACATTTTTGTTGTGTCAACACCAATAGCTTCAAAATAGTTTTTATCAACAGCATGCTCACCATCAATATAAACTACTTTCTCACCTTTCTTTTGTGCTTCAGCAACAACATGACCACAAATAGTTGATTTACCTGTACCTTCCCATCCCATGAGTTCGTACATTTTACCTTTAACAAAACCACCAACTCCTAATGTAATGTAATCAAATCCAATTGAACCAGTGGAAATAACATCATAATCATTACCACCTTTTGAATCAAGTGTAAGTACTGTACCTTCACCATATGCCTTGTTTAATTTATCAAGAGCATCTTGAAATTTGGAGATAGAGCCCTCCTGAGCTTTTGCTGCTTTAGCCATAATTTTAATTGTTTTGTGTGTACAAATTTACAAAAGTTTCTGCATATTTCCATGAATTGTGACAAAAATAAAGCCCCCAATGTAGAAACATCAGGGGCTGACACAATTAAAGAACTATAAGACAAAAACAGAATGCAAACTTATGCATATTTATGCATACATACGAAAATATTTTATCCGTTTTTATCCGTTTTTATCTTTTTATTACCTTTTATCTCTCTTGGAGGGTCATAAGGACAGTGTCTACACTTATTAGTACAGCACTCTCCCATCTCCTTGAGATATTTTTCTGTAAAGATTACAAACCCATTTTCTAGGTAGTAATCCACACCTTGTATAAATTCTTTCTTTTCCATAATTATTGTATTTCACAGGCACCTCCTGTGTTTTTAGCTATTTCAATCATTTTTGCTAATACTATTTTATCAACATGATCAGCTAAATCTTTAGCTACATCTGTTATTGGTTTCATTTGAGACATTTCTTTAGCTATTTCTTCAGCTAATTTTACTCTTTTAGCTATTGATTTACAAACATGTATAAAGTAGTCATTATCAAATTTGTTCTTCATGATATTGATATCTTTATGAACCCATTGTACATTACCTAGAATATATCCTTTTGAGGAGTCTATTCTATCAAGAGAAGCTGTCCAAGAAGTATCTTTAGATCTTTTTGGAAACTGTAAAGGTGTTCCAGATAATGCACATTTTCTGTCTTGTTGAAGAAATAAGTCCCATGCTTGCTGGATAGTTAATGTAAGTTCTTTTACTTTACGTGTTCTATTACCATATTTTGAACCACTTGCACTTCTTACTATGTGCATATACCAGAAATCTCCTGATATTTCTCCTACTCCTGACCAACTTTGATGTTTAGCACCTTCGTGTCTTACACATCCACAGTGAGTAATTCTACCACTTCTTAAATGAGATTTAGATACAGAATGGGTATTACCACAGTCACACTTACATAAGTATCTTGTGTTATACCCATCCTTATCTTTTTCTAACTCAATAGCAGTGAGCTTTCCAAACTTATGACCAATATCATTCTTCATTTCAGACATTTTATTCCACAAATATAGAGGATTTGTCTGAAACTACCAAATTTATTTTTACATTTCTAAAGAACAAGCTCCTCCAGCACAACTTGCAACCTGACCAAAATCTACTGTATCATCTAATTCCATCACTTTAGTAAGGTCTACAGATGTTAAGTGAGATAATTTTTCATAATATTGCATATCAGTAATATCCTCAAAAGGAGCTTGTTTATATGAGCCACCAAAATAAGGAAGTACAGACAAACCATTATAAACCTCTCTATTATCCCACATCCATTGTCCTACTTTGATCCAATCAAATGTGTCTATAGAAATTGTAGCACTTACATTATGTGTGTTATCACCACGAACATGTCCAGGTAATATCCACTGTGTAGCAAACTTCTTAACTCTTTCTAATGTTTCTAATGGAGATTCAGTACGTAATATAGATCCATCAGGAGCTTTAACAGGAATTCTTACACAAACTGTATCCTTAGGACGTAATATATCATCCTCACATAATTCAGGATGATTGACCATCAAGTATGCAGCAATGTCTTCATTCTTATTAAATCTCATAGTACGTAGATAGTATGGAGCATGCCAAGCATGAATACCACTTGCTGTACCTAATACAAGACTAGTTGTGCCTGAAGGCTTTATACATGTAATACGAGCTGCTTCATTGGTACCCAATTTCTCACTTATCATACTATTAACCACCTTAGCTGTGTTTGCTGCTATTTCTAGGTTGTATTTGAGGATTTCTCCTGAACCTATACCTGTCATACCAATTCCTAATAGAGCGTCTTTTTGGGTAGTCTTTTGCCAAATAGGACGTAAGTAGTGGAAATCAAAGAAACCAGCTTGTAATGTACCAAAGAATGCAGCTGTTGCTACACGATCATTAAGATCTGTTTGGCTTTCTACATCAGATACATTCACCTCACACAGATTACAGAACTGAAATGGTCTTAGACCTATTTCACAGCAAGGATTAGTTCCCCAATCTTTGTTGTTTGTCCAATAGATACCAGGCTCACCAGAACCAGAAGCTTCAATTCTCTTCCATAGAGCTTTGAATTCTTCTTCTCCTACAGATCCTCTCTCTAAAACAGCTGAGTTATTACTTCTGCCTCTTTGTTCATTTAATTCCCACCAATTGCCATACTTACAGGTAATCATTTCCTCATCATCATGACTAAATAAACTAATCATGGCTGATCTTCTGATTCCACCTGCTAATACAGAGTTGGCTATATGACACATAATATCATGACATTCTAAAGGAGATAGTTGTTCACTATTTTCTTTTCTTTCCATAATGGCATCAATATGTGATAGACATAACTTAAGTGGTTCAGGACCAGGTGCTTTACCACCAGCTGTTACTAATCTAGCTCCTTTATGACGGATTGCTCTAAAGTCAAATTTAGGTTTTGGACCACCTTCAAAATAGAACTTCATTAGCATCTTAACTGAATCAGCCCATCCCATGATAGAATCTTCAATAAGATAGTTACGTTGTTTGTAATTATCTTGTTTCTTAATAGCTGGTAATTGAGCTACATGATGTTTCTGTACAGAAAATCCAACTCCTGAACCACCTAATAGCAAGAACATAGTTTCACTAAAGCTATATAAACTATCAACTGGTAGGAAAGCACAGTTATAACCTCTTGCATTATTAACCTCCATAGCAGGACCTGCAAACTGAAGTGCTCTCATAGAAGGTAAAACCTTCTTTTCTCTAATAAACTTAGCACTTTCTGTAATTGACTCTTCTAGATTAGGATACTTTTTAATCATCATCGTTTCATATCTATCTACTATCTCATCCCAGGTCTCTCTTCGTTTAAGTTCTGGGATATATTTAGCATATTTGCTAAAAATCGTGATAGAACTCAATGCCTGTAGTCCTAAATCTGTCTGTGTGTTAGTCATTTGTTTAAATATTTAATTGCGTTTGTTAAAGATTCTATATTATCATTAAATTGTCCCAATCCTTTGTTACACTTACCACAAAGAATTCCTCTTACTTGACCTGTTGCATGATCATGATCTATATGAATCTCTTCTTTTAGTTCAGTTCTACATATTGGGCATTTACCTTCTTGATTTTTAAACAATTCATCAAATTGCTCTTTGGTTATACCATATTTGGCATACCTATAAGTATTTTTATGATATTTGTGAGATTTCTCTCTAGAACAATCTTTACAACATGAATGATAATGCTTAGATGGATATCTAAAGAAGTCATTTAATGACTTTTTAGTATTGCATACTGTACAGATTTTAAAATTACCTTCCCTATACAGATTTCCAGGTCCTCCTAACTGAATAGAATTAGAACAAGATCTACAAGGTAAGTTATTTTTATTTGCCCTATAGAATCCACTTTTAGACTTATATTGTCTAGTTTTTCCACAAATTGGGCAGTTATTTTCCATATAAATAGAGGTAAAAATTAGGGGGTCGCAAATATACAACCCCCTATTTAAAGTTCCAAGTAAATTGAAAAATTCTATCTAATCAAATTAGTTATTTTGTGATGAATCAATCTATCTATCCATTGTATAAATTCATCATATGTATTATTGTTTTTTGCAATATTACAAATTTTACAACAAGGAACTCATAATTTATCATTTAACACTTGAAATGCTTTTTCAATAGCTGCTAATTCAGCTTCTCTTCTAACATAGTATGGAGGATTATCATTAACTACACCATTTACATGATAGATGAAGAATGTGTTTTCTCCTACAATAACAGTGATTTCTATATACACTTTATGTTCATCAAACACTTCAAATAAAGAAGAAGGAGAACTTGCTATCATAATTGCAATTGTGTCATTATCAACACCTTGCTCTTTAGCAAATTCTTTAAAGTTTTCAGGCAAATCATTTGTAGCTATGGAGTTCATAAACTTCTCAAAGTAGAATGATTTTATGACAAGGGCTGCCTTATCATAGGTTTCTAGTAATTCTTGTGGTGTCATTTTAGGTTAATTTTTATTTGACGGTTAGCAAATCTTGTTTCTTGTAATTTTTCTCCATGTTCCTTCCACCAATCTCTTTCAAATGACCACTCACTAGGTTCTGGATGATGTCTTCTATCTTCTTCTACACTATCATAAAGCATGTTATTTTTCATGCTTTCCATTTGACAGAACAATATAGTAGCTTCTGTACCAAATTGTCTTACTAATTCATCTAGTATTTCTTTATTATACATTTTCTTTAAGTTTATCTATGTTAAGAATTTCATTTTCTTCAAAGAACCCTTCCCAAACTTCCATATCTTCATCTATCTCCATACCAAATTTATCCTCCCAGAATTGTTTTAAGTCTTCTGTCTTGTTAAATATTCTATATTGAAGACTTATTTCATCTTTATAGAATCCATTTCTTCTTAATTTAACAACTTTGGGGAAAATTGACTGAAAAGCAGGAGAAGTTCGAGAATATTTGCCCTTTTTTATCAGTGCAATATCTTTTTCAAGCTTTTCATTTAGTACATAAACTACTACAACATAACCATCTTCATAATCATAATCATCAATAATGGACTTTGTACGCTCATATTCTAAATCTAGAAAATCTCTAAATTTATCAAGATCTTTAGGCTTGAACAAAAGATAAATACATCCTTCATATTGCACTTCTTTTCTACCGTCTTTTATATATCCATTAATAAATCCATTATCCATAAGCTTTTCTCTTCCAATACTAAGCGTAGGGACAATGAATATACTAGTGATGGTTTTTTTAATTTCCATTAATTTAGTTTAACTATACCGTTATTTAAATAGTTTTCTCTAGAGATGTTCCATTTGTCATTCTCAATAGCCCATTTAAGGTCTTCTATTAAAGAAGCAACACCTGGATATTGTCTTCCTTTATGTTCAAATCCATTAAGAGCATCCTGCATATTAATATCAGACATTGTATAAACTAATGGAGAACTATAATTTGTGCTGTCACATACAATGAACTTAGGATATAAAATAGTGAATTCATCAAAACCCATCTCACTAGCCCAAGATTCTGCAGCTTTATGATAGAGGAATCCTTGAATATAAGCTCTTCTGTAAAGATAATATTCCTCATAGAAGTTTTCTACAGACCATGTACATTTTAAATCATACACTTGAATTGTTTCCTCTATACGATCTACAACTACTTTATCCATCATAGACTTAAATAAATGACCTTCGATTTCATATCCTTCAACCTGTAACTGGTTATAGACATCATATCTAGAGCTTTTAACCAAGTTTACAATAGGAGCTATAAAATCATTAGTTTTTAACTCTTCTACAATTTTTGTAGCATTTTCTACATCCTGAGTAGTAACAACGGTTAATCCTTTGCTTCTCACCTCACGGATTTCTTTGTAATAAACCTCAGCATCTGAGCCTATAAACTTCTTAAGAACAGCATCAAGTGAAATCTTAAATCCACTATCAACGTGAGCATCTTTACAGATGTCTTCAAATGTTCTAGTTAATACACCATCTTCATTTGTAGCTGCAGCTGAATGCTTATATAATGCTTCTACAAAATCCAACATCATTGCTGTTGGTGCACTAGTGACAATAGACATGTGAAATCTATTATCAAACTCTTCTGGTTCTAATAACAATGTTTCTACCACTCTACCTGTAGTGGCAGCTTTATTATCATCTTCTTCAACATTCTCATTAAGAATGTATTTTTTATGATATTTTTTACGATTTGTAGAGAATTCCTTCAAACTTGAGGAACTATCCATAATTACAGCTCTATATTGAGCTTCTGTCTTTGTCTGTCCTTGTATCATTTTTGATGTGTTTGTATTGTTCTAAAATTTGATTGTGTATAGCTCTAACTTCCTTAGGAATATTTTTGAAGAACCATCTGACTTCCATTTCATATTCATTACCAAATTGATCTTCTCCTTGAGGATCAATTAGCCAAAATTGAAACTTCTTTTCATTATATTCTACATATCCCTCATACCAAACTTCCGTAAATGCAGGTTTAGTACTTACATGTACTGCTGCTTCTTTTTGTAAACTCATTTCTTTTCTAATTTAGTTTTTTGATCATGGCAAGTTGTACATAACACTTGTAAATTGTCTATCTCACAGAATAGTCTATTAACAAACCCATCAAGATCTGCTCCACAGTTTAGTGAACCAGCTCCTATGATATGATCAACATTAATATTCTTTTCTGCAAACCATTGTTTACATGTATTACATTGATACTCAAACCTTTGTCTTTTGTTAGGACCTTTATATTTACGTTTAGCTTTAAGTTTACATTGTGTAATAGGTTTCCACCATCTACTCTTTTGTCTTAAAGCACTCCTAATAAAGCTCCAGAAAGCAGATTCAGTCATAGTACCAGCATTTCTAGTCTTAACTGCCTTAACTCGTTTAACTGCCACTTTTTTCTTTGTCATATATATTATTTAAAGCCCCAGGATGTTACTCCTGGGACTACAAATTTAATCAATTGTTACGATTCTTTTAGATATTTCTTGCTTAATTTCATCTAAAGATTTCACAATTGTATACACTTCTACAGCAGATAAAGCAGGAAGATTAAAATCATACTTCTTAGCTTCAGCTGTGAATCCTTCTTTAGCTTTCTCAGCCAAGTTTTCTAATTCACGCACAGCATAAGACTCATCCAACTCTAATGTATCAAAGTCTAAATCATGTAAAATGTCTGTTGCTTCATCAGTAGGAACAGTCATAATTGGTAAATACTCATAACATCTACCCTTAGACTCACCAATACCTACAACCTTCATTGGATTAATAAGTACGAGAACGCTCGTATCACCACAACCTACATAATGAATCTCATCACTAGTAAAGTGTAAACCTTCAGCACCACAATCATCAGTATTCCATCTGCATTTCTCCATAGGCATACTTACTGGTCTACCAATTCTGATATCAAATGTCTTTGTATGAGCATCTGTAAATCTATTCTCTGCTCTATTAGGAAGATCAAGATATAAATCTGTTAAACCACCAATCTCTTCACCATTTTCAATTTTAACAGTGTGCTCATACATACCTTCACCATCACACTCTGGACACTCACAACTATCTTCCCATCCATCACCATAATCACCTTCAGGAATAGATCCTGTACCATCACAATATTCACATGTACATTTTTCAACTTTGAATAACCAGTCTTTATGAACCATTCTATACTCACCATTCTCTAGGAATACAGTGTAATCAGCTGGGCTTTTCTTCCATACAGCCTTCACCTTGTTGTAAGCATTGCTGATGAATTGTACTAGTTCTGTAGATCCATGGAGTGTAACCACATTACGAAGAGCTACAAAGAACCCCTGCTTAGTAATCTTAAAGCTATTCTTCTGTAAGAAGTTATATAACTTATCAGCTACCTCAGCTCTAGGATTCAAGCAACACCACATAAAAAATCTGTGTAAAGCTTGAAACTGGTCATTATCTGTACCACCTCTGGTACCAACAATTTCTAAGAATTCCTCTACCATTAATGGTGGAATGCTTCTGTTGATACCCTTTAGATACAAACTACCATGTTTCATTTCAAACTCATCTAATGTAGCTAAATGCTCAGCACCTCTTGCTACAGCTTTTACCTTCTCATATTCTGCTTCAGCCTTTCTTCTCTGATCCTTAACTTCCTGTGTGCTTACAAGATTTAATAAACAAGATTCTGTTCTACAGTCTCTAGCAGTATTAAAATCCCCTGCAGTTGCAGGAGACTTAGTAATGATAGAACCATCTAATAATACAATAGTCAATGTATCATTCACCATCTTTATATTTGTATATGGCTTAGAGATTGGTGTATATTCTCCTGCAGCAGTACTAAAATTTGGTGCAGGTGTCCATGTTGCAGCAGTAAAAGGATTATAACCAGTTTGAAAAGTATCTACTGGTTTAGCATCTATTCTTTCTAATGCTTTTTCTAATTCTTTAACTCTAATGTCATGTCGTAAATCTTCAATTTGTTTTTCTTTCTGGCTCTTGAACCAGCTTAGGCTAAATAATCCCATGTTTTTGTTTTTTAAATTGTTTGTAATTCGTCAATTGTTTCTTCTGTTAATGTTTCATCTAATGGAGCATCTTCTGTTAATTTTATTTTATAATGCTCTAGATTAACTTTATGTTTATGATATTTGAATAAATCAACTATAGCTACCATCATAGGAGAATCCTTTTTAGAATTACTATAATGCATTGTATCTAATATAGCATCTAAGAACGTTAGCTTAGTAAACACTTCATTAACCTGCTTGTACACTAAATATGTAGGCTGGTCAAATAAATTGTTTGCTATAGCATGTTCTATAACTGCTTTTTTAGTGTTATCATCAGCATAACTCCTATATTGACTATTATGATACTCATGTAATGTCTGTAATTTATCTGCTAAATCAGCAGATATCTCTTTAACTGTATTTATTCTTTTAAATGTAGCACTATATTTTTCAATCAAATCGCTGATTAGAAATTCTGTAGCTACTGTCTTAAATGGTCTATTTTTACCTTCCATAAATTTATCAATTGTTATCCAGTTATGTAAATCAGCTTTCTGTAAGTTGTCATAGGTTGCTTGTGCAACTAATATAAATGCTGCATGTTTATTAAAACAAGACCAAGCATTATCCATTTTCTTCTTATCAGTTTCTTTAGCATATACATGTAACTTTGTTAATTTATGGATATCCTCCATTTTATACGTATTAGGGACAAACTTACAATATTGGTCAGTTAGGTTGTTTTGGGTTGATTCACCTTTTTTACCAGAGAACTCACCTTTCATTCTAACTTTCTTAACACCATTTACAGTGGTAGGTTTTACTAACACCTTCATTCTTTTAGCCTTTTGGGCATCTATGAACGCTTGTGGTATATCAATAGCATCTGCATCAATAAAGGTTTTAGAATACATTTCTATTATATATCTAAACTCTTTAATCATTTGTCTCCATTGAGTCTTTGGATGGTTTCTCAAATCTAACATAGAATGGTAAGTTTCCCAATCTGTAACGGTCTTAGCTCCAAGCTTAAATTGTTTATCTTTTTTAACAAAATAATATGTATTATTATTATCTCCTAATATACTTCTTAAATAGTCTTGTTTACCTTTATTAAGTCTATCACTAAATAGATATATACCACCAAAACCAAAATTTGAAAAATCATTCACTCTTAAGTTAGTAGTCCAATAGTTAGTAGATTTATTAAATCTATTACTATTATATCTATACTTAACTTGATACTCAGCTAACATGTAATCTTTACACATTTCAGCGATTCTCTTTAAGTTCAATGATTCTGCACCTTTTAATTTAGGCTGCTTACTACTGGTTGTAGCATGTTTAAGTAAATGGTTTATATCAAGTCTTCCTGATTGTCCTATAAAATCACCATTAATAGACTTATCGTTATTACTATAATACTCCATAATAGTCTTAATATCAGCACTATCTGTAATAGACTCATTGAACTTCTCCATAAAGATATTAGCTACAATAGCTATCTTATCAAGAATAGTTTGCTTAGCCTCCTGTGTATATCTAATAGACTCTCTATTTGGTGTAGGAAATAATCCATCACTAAGACTAAATCTTAAAGCTATTTTCATACTAATCCTATCAATACCAAGCTTCTCCCAGTCAATTGGATAGGATACATTGTCTAAACACAAATGCATATAGTTGTTATTAGCAAGACTAGAATACTGATAATGTTCAGCTCTATGTATGATAAAGTTATTATCTACAGTATGACCAATTGTGTTATCTATATCAAAATACACACTCTCAAAATAAGCTAACTGTTCCTTAATCTTATTAGTAAAATTGTATCTATCGTGATACTTCACTGGTACAATCACCTTAACACCATTTGCTTCTGTGGTTGATGTTTCATAAAGAAGATCAATACTATTTGTATCATCTCCTTCATACATCATATACTTACGCTCCATACCATCTTTTCTACATACAAAATAGAAGCTAGAGCTATATGCTAAAGGTGCCTTAAAACCTAAGCCCATCATACCTAATTCTGTATTGCTATTACGCTTGGTTGATTTACCATACTTACTGATAATGTTACGTACATCATCTGCATCTAAACCAATACCAAAATCTTCAACAGCAAATTCATATGTATCTGCCTGCTTTGCTCTTTTGAAAGATACAATGATAGGCTTGTCACATCCAGCTCTTCTATGACTATCCAATGCATTAGATGCACATTCACGGATAGTAGAGCCTATTGAATCTGAATATAGATTCTTACTTAACATCTGCATCAACACTTGTGCAGAATCTAAGTCTAGTGACATTTTCACAGTTTCCTGTGTACTTCCTTCTTCAAGGATGTGTGATTCGGTTTGTTTTTCTAAAATCATGTGTCTAGTAGTTTACTGTAATATTAAATTCTTTAAGGATTTCTTTTGATTCTATTATATTGTCTATTGTTTCTTGGTCTGTAATATTGCTTCTATTTAACTTAATAATTCTAGTATCTCTAGGTGTATTTACATAGGCTTTCCATATATTACCAAGTTTAAATGGTCCTGTCTTTTCAATACCATTAAGCTTTAGTCTATCTTCATAATATGTTTTAGACTGTCCAGGAGAACTAGGATAGTAATACTGAAATGTACCACCTCTTCCCTGACCAAAATAAATACCTACACTAAAATCATTACCGTTGCTAATTGCAACTAAATCACCTTTGTGGATATCTCCACCGTTTTTAACTGTATACATAATTGTGTTTTTAGAATGGTGCTCCATCTAACCATTCGATTTGAAAATTGTTGTTGTCTTTTAGTACCTTGTTTACCATTCTGAAAACATCTCCTGATTCCCATTGTGTGTTTCTATATGCAGCACTAGCTGGGTGAGATGTAGCAAATGACCATGTAAATGGTGGTACATACTTTTGATATTGAGCAGCATCTTTACCCAGGAATATAACTGGAGCTCCTGTGGTTGCTAATATCTCCTCAAATACATATTTAGTAAATGGTTCCCATAGTTCTATATGTGAGCCTGCTTTATTAATCTCAACAGTGAGAGATGCATTAAACATCAATACACCTTGATGAGCCAGATATTTTAAATCTGGGTTCTCTTTGTTACAATAAGCACATAATCCATCATACACCTCTAGTTCTACAGCTTTGTAGAATTGAGTTAATGAAGGTTGTAGCTCACCAGTAACAGAACAACTCATTAATAAACCATCTGCTATAGGAGATCCATGTCTTAATGTGTGATATGGAGCCATACCTACCATAACCACCTTTAACTCATCTAATGGAGTCTCTAGAAAGCATCTATATACATTCTGGGAGAGAGGAGCAATCTTCTTGCCCCTCTGACTCTCAGATTTGAGATATTTATAGATGTTATCACAAGCCTCACTTTCAATAAATGGTTGCATTTTTGCATGCCAAGACTCATGAAAGCATTCTTTAAATTTCTCCCAATTCATATTAAAATATTGATATTTGTGTAAATGTTTCTTCAGGTTGAACATCAATTACATTCTCACTATATTCATTAAAGAATTTGTGAGCTTGTATATGATTTTGCATCCATAAAGTGGGATGTATTTCCTTCATAGCAAATGTGGTGTAATTATATAACTCCCATAAGCTATCTGGAGCACCATAATCATGAGAAGGATTAGTTAATTCCTTGCTAATGATGTTTAACTGGGTAGAACTAATAAATTGTTCTTCAATCATCATTCTACCAATAAGCTCAGCTTTTACACGTCTAGTGATTTCTACTTGTTTCATAGCTTCTCTTTGCTGTTGCATAAGTTTAAATGCATCACCTGCTTGTTTTATATAGTCTGTAATAGCAGATGGTGTAAAGTCTTGAATATCACCTTTATGTCTTTTTTTGAATGCACCATAATCTCCTGATACACAACCATTAGAGCATACAAGAATTCTTGTACCAATAGCAAACTTTAAGCTCATGCTTCTGTCATAGCTATTCTGCCAGCCAATTTGTAACTCCATTTCACTATCAGCAACATTAGTGATAGTAAATCTACCATTAGCAACTTGACCATCTCTAGCTGATGAATATCTAGCTTTGCCTAATATAAAGCCTGCTTTCTCAATACCATTCATTGTTAAGTCGATTAGAGATGAATGACTAACTGGTTTATATGTTCTTGTTTGTGCAGGAACTGGTGCACTTGTAAGAAGTTCCAATGTACTATTGTACGTTTTTAGACTTTCCATTATAGAATTCTTTTGTTAATTAAATGATTTTGTATAGCTTGTAAACCATGAGCTTTAGCTAAATCAGCCCAATCTTTTATTCCCTCTTTGAGATATCTCCTAGGGACATTACAATAACCAAAGTCAAATAACTTAGTTATCTGCTGAGAATTGGTAACACCTGTAACATCACTATCAAAACTTAGGATTTGTTTATCACTGTTAGCTTTTAAATACTCCACATTCTCATGGGAGAAGCAACCAATACCTTCATTCTGAACTGCACAGCAGCAAGGAAATACCTTTTTCATTACCATATAATCCTTCTTACTTTTATTGATAAAAGCAGTCTCACAATTAATTATATCTTCTTTACCATCCATACATGTAATAGGAACATTATTGGGCATCCATTTCTGTTTCTTTTCAGCAAATGGTCTATATATTTTCCAATACTGTCCTTCATATAGATAGCCAAACCTTAATTCATTCTCTGGGAGAACAAACTTAGACTTGTTTAAGTAGAGGTTTTTGATTGAATAGATGTTATTATCTCTAAGGTCTTGTATATCCTGGTAATAAGTGGACCAATAAGCAAGTTCTTCTTTTGTGAACTTCCTAGTAGTCACCTGAATGAATGCATAACGCTTCTCAAGCTCAGGTTGTTTATACTCAGATGTTATTCTTTTATAATCATCTGTATATTTACCTGTAACTATACCTAAGTTAAAATCTTTATCAATTAGTCTCAATACATCATCAAATGTACGTAGGTTATATAATGCTCTGACAAAATCAAAACAATTACCACGCTTATTTGTATCTGCAAAGTCTATGAATGATAAGAATCCTCTCTTATTACCAATAACAAATGAAGGATTATTCTCTATTCTAAAGGGGGAATAAGTCACCTGATTAAGCTTCCAGTCATGATTAGGCATATAATATTTAAAAATATCATACTCACTAATCTTGTCAAGGATAGCTTCTGGTGTTAACTTAGTCTTTCTTTTACCGTTAATCATGTGTTAAAATTAAAACCCCCACCATTTTACTGATGAGGGCTTTTTATGGAGGATGGAACAAATATTAAAAATCCATATCGTCATCAGCAATCACTCTATCAGAGGATACTAAATTCTCATCAGCATTATATTCTCTAAGATCTTTGAATGTATAATAGTCTTTACAACCATATTCACCTGTTACATTTATTACAAAACGCTCAACAGGTTTCAAATCTTTAGACTTCTTAGCTTTTAATGTATTAACTACACTAGAGTTGTTATAGTCTATCAATCTAAATTGCTTTAAACTATATCCAGGTAAGAATGCTTTATTGTATACAGCTTGATATTGTTTAGTCTCATCTTCTTTGATTACAGACTTAACAGTAGCTAAAGCCACTACATTTGTAGCAAATTCTCCACCTATTAATGTTTTAAGGTCTTTAACATTACCATTCATAAGCTTTTTCCACTCTAATTGTAATGTTGATTCAGCATCACGTAAGTCTAGGTTACCTAACCATGTGCGTAAGAAATTGTAAAGATCTTCTTCACCAACAAATGCTGGACGATATTCTCTAGTTGTAAACCAACTAGCTAAGTTATTAGGATCATCAGCCCAAGAACACATACCAACAGCATTGATATATTGCTTCTTAGTTTGATCTTTGTTCTCTTTAGCAGCATCTTCTAAGAAGAATGTCACTTTGAACTTTTCCTTACTTTTTACTTCTTCTAACCAAAAGTCAATACGTAGTGTTTTATTACCACTTTGACCCTTGCCTAAATACTCAGTAGCTTTACTATCTTCTTTAAGTTCCATACCTAAAATATCCTTATACTCTTCAGCATCAGGATTGATTGCTACCACTTCTGCTTCAAATAACCCTACCTTTTTGGTAAAGTCAGCAGGTAAATTACTTTGTTCTCTTTTTTTTCCACCGATTGTACTCATGTTTTCTAAGTTTTGATTTTATGTGATTTATTTATAATACTCATCTATTGTATCTACCACCAATTGTAAGTTATTTGGAATCTTTATATCTGCAAACATTCCATCTGGACTCTTAGCTGGATACTTCTTATATCTATTAGTTACAAAACCATAGGTAGCAGAACCATCTTTTGCTTCATCAACATTTGTATATAAGCAAATAGTAAATAAGCCTTCTAATACAATTTGATTGTCAATTAACTTACCTGCTGTCTTGATTTTATATCCTATAATCTCTCCACTATCTTCAATAGTTTCAGGATGTGAGAAATAGAACACTTTTAAGTCATCTCTCAATTTTCTAGCTTCTCTAAATAGTTCCACAATATCTTTAGCCATTAAGCTAAACTTAGTGAATCCAACTTGGTCAGCTTTAGAAACAATATTGAATCCCATTATATAATTGGAATCTTCAATAATGATGTTCTTAATGTGAGGTGCTTTCTCAGAAATGTTCTTTAATAATCTAGTCACTTCAATTGCATCATCTATTTCCTTGTAATTCTTATTCTCAGCATTATATAGCTTTTCTGCTCCTTTAAATGGAAGCTCTTTCTTAGCTACATTAATGATGTAAGTTTCTTTGGGATCTAAATGTTTGATTGATGTTGATTTGCCAGTCCCTGTAGGACCAACAATACCAATGAGTTTACTTGCCATAGTTTTAATTGTTTTGTTCCTCCAAAGGTACATCAATCTCTTCGGATTTCAAAATATTTCTTCTAGGTTTTAATATGTCTGGATTGGCTAAAACCTCATTGTAGTAAGCTTCTGCAAATTCTTTTGTAGCAAACCATTTAACACCACTACCATCTTTTGCCACTGCATACATTGTACCAGTGCCTGGGTTGATTTCTTCTACTAATTCTATTTTCATATGTAACTGATTTTTAAAATGTTAGATTGTATTTAAATATTTCATCTGTATTCATGCCAAGAGTTAACCCTCTTGTTGCTAATTCATTTTGAATTTCACCTATGGATTTTTGACCAAAGTTTCTAAAACGCATTAAATCTGTATCAGTATAGTTAACTAATTCTACTAATGTATTAATTCTAGCAGCTTTTATACAGTTATATGAACGTACTGAAAGATTTAAATCTTCTAGTGGAGTTTTTAATATATTTATTATATTTTCTTTAGTTGCTCCTTTTATTGAGGCAGGTACAATTATTGTTTTAACAGGATCTTTAAAACCTTCTTGTTTTATCTCAATAGTCATAAGTTTTTCCTCTTTTTTAACCAAAACTGAAATACCTAAAGCTTTTATAATAAGTTCTTCTTTATCTAGATTAACTATCATATGTATTTTATTTTATCTTTATCAAAAAACTCAAGAGCACTCTTAAGCCATTTCTTTTCTACTTCTTCAGTAGATGACACAATGTATATGTGTGCCTTTTTATCTGGTGTGTTGTATTCCATAGCCATACATCTGTTAATCTTTTGTGCTAGATTCTCACCATTGCTATCAAAGTAATTGATTATCACACGGTTGAGTGGTTTGTATGTAACACCAGTGTTGCCTATTTTAACAACAGCTAGATGATTACCCTCACCATTAGCAAATGCTTCAAATGTATCCTTCTCACCTGCTTTACTATGATAGACAGGAATACCTAAATCATCAGCTATTTTTGTGAGTCCACAGAATACTAACACTCGTTCATCTTTATGTTTAGCTAATAACCTTCTAGTGAGTTCCATCTTGGCTATACTATTTTGAATGATTCTCATTCTAGCTAACCTGAGGAACATAGTTGGTTTATTCTGTCTCTCTAGTTGATCAATCACCCACCCATAGCTATCAAACTGCTTCTTTTCTGTTCTATGTTTACCTTTGTAGTCATTTAGTCTTGTATTATCAAGAGCTGTGCTAACCACAGTGATTTCATAGTCTGTAATAACACCCTCATCAATAGCTTGCTCAATAGGATATCTAGCTAACACTGACAACTGAAGCTCACTATTAAGTGTTTTCTCTGTCCAGCTAGATAGGGTACCTGTTAAACCAAGCACACTGACGCATTGTAGCTCCTTTACAGCCTCTATTTGTGCTTCAGAGAGTAAATGTATCTCATCTAGTATTACAAGGTCATAGAAGCCAGCTGTATGCTTTTTAAGAGATAAGTGAGTGGTATAAGTGATGTTCTGATTCTTATACTTCCTTTTCTTAAAATCCTCTTCCCAAGCAGCCTTAATCTTTAAATCAGGATAGGCTATTAGAATATTGATATCTTTGTCCAGTTTTTCTAATATATTAATGGACGTAAATATTTTACCAAATCTAGGGCATAGATTAAGGATACCAAATTCTCCATGGTCTAAGAATATTTGAGCAAACTCTTGTTGTCTCTTATCTCGTAGTGTAAGGATGGGCTTGTTTTTTGCCATAGCTTATTATAGTTGTGAATGACCAAAATAACCATTCAAAATTGATGGCTACATATGGATCAAACTTTTGGATGTTATTCATCAAACTGACCGTGGGTAATAATACCACTTGCCACCAATGACTTTTCTCATTTGGAAAAGTGGTGTAAACTTTTGTTGTTATATTCATTTTATTTATTTAGGAAATACGTCTTATTAATAATTGCTTCATAGTCAGCATCTGTAATTTTATCTTTTCTAGGAAGTTCCTTGAACATACCTATCTGACCTAAGAAGCCTAAACCAACTCTTATATCATCTTCACCATAACTATTCTTAATTAGTCTCAAGGATCTATAGTACTTAGCACCATATTGGTCCTTTAATTTAGTTAAGTTATAATTAGGGTCACTAATTTTATATCTCATAGGATCAAATAATCCTAACACTACATCAGCATCATTCTGAGTCTGTGAACTCTCAGCAAAATCCTCTAACTGTGGCTCAACATCACCATTCTTTTGTCTAATTGGATTAGATATATCACGGTTGAATTGACTCACAACTACAGGTGTATACCCATACATATCTCTAGCATATCTGAGCTCATCACTCATCTTATCGATAGCTGATTTCTTATTGGGCTGAGCTGTTGTAGTCTTTAATAGGCCAATATGATCTAATACAACAATAGTTATTTCATTCTCATTATTGGGAATATAAACCTTATTGTATTGGTCCACTTGTTCTATTCTACCATTCTTTAAAGCATGGTCTTTCAGTTCCTTAGCAATACCCACTGGGTTCTCTGGACCATCAATGATTGTCATCACTTCTTTCATACTTCCCATGTAATCTTCATACATTAGAAACAAATCATGTTCATCTTTGGTCATCTTTTCAGTCCAACCCAACAGTTTGTTAACAGGAATGATTATACCCTGGTCTAAGAATATCTTTCTACTCACCCATTTAGCAAGCTTATATGTTTTGCTTCTCTCCATAGATCTGTAGATGATAGTAAGCTTTATATTTGTTGTGTTAGCCTTACTTATATACCAATCAAATGGATTCAGTACATATGCATCATCAATGAAGCTAGTTTTACCAGATCCAGTGAGACCACCAACTAATGTATACATAGACTTTCTAATGCCTATATATTTGTTTAGTCTATTGAATCCCATTGGTATACCGTTATTTCTACCATCAAGACCTGCTTGCACTTCTCGTTTTAAGTCTTCAAAACTCATAATGCTTCTATTTCTTTTTTAACTTCTTGCCAATATTGCTTTCGCCTTTCTTCAAAATTTCCTTTAAATCCCTGTGGAAATTCATTCAATATCTCATCTACTGCTATTAATGCACAATGTATAGCCATTGCTTCCATTTCCAATACCGTTAATTCTGGATTTATAACGCATTCAAATATATGTGTATATAATTCTTCTGCTTTTTCTTTCGGTGTCATTATATGTCAGTACCTCCTTCTACTTGTGTTTCTTCTTTAACAATCTTACCTTCTCTAATTAATTCAATGAATGGCTCAAATGTTCTTTGATTTAAATAAGTTAAGGAGTTCTGCATATAACTAAGTTTGTTAGTTTTAGTTTTAACAGAGTTCTCTTTCTTCTGTAACACCTCATATTGAATAGCAGCAATTAGTTCAGCTATTGTATATTCTCCTTCAGCAAGAATACTATTTAGTTTAGCTTTACAATCGTCCTTCTTAGCTCTTAAGCTTCTAGTACCTGAGAACTCTTTACCTTTATGTGTAAATGTATCAGTGCCTGGATAAGCTTTCCACCAATCATCAAAATCGTTAGAAACTTGTTTCTTCTTAACTAATTTCATTTCTGGTGTACCTTTCTCATCTAGAAATCCTAATACAGATTTACCAATAACAGTAATTTTAAAGTTTTCTGATAGTAAACCTTTTCTTCTAACTGTCTGACATAGAACACGTAGCTTTGGATCATCGCATAGCTTTTCAATATCATAGCCTTCGTTAGCTATCTTTAGAAAGTATATTATATCTAAAGAATAGCCAGCCTTTAAGATCTCCTCAAAATGGTAGGGTGTTATGTTCATGTGTCTTATTTAATACGTTGTCTATATCTATTACTATTATTTCTGCAGGCTTTCTTATACTTCTTTGAAACTCCTGCTCTAATAGAAACTGTTCTTCACACAAATATATGAAATCTTTTAAAGATTCTCTCTCCCAATCCTCAATTATTTGTAGGTCTTTCATCTTTATATTCTTTATTACTCCAGAAATAATCACATGTCAATACAACTGTACCAGCACCTTGTGCCTCTGATGCTATTGTAAGTTTATATGGAGGTTCGGAGAAAAATGATTGACCTAGTGGTTCAGCTGTAGCTGTACATCTGTGGCACATTGTCTTCAATAGACAATATCCACCTTTACACATTGAAATGTCTGGCATGATTTTTTGTTTTTGTTTAAAATAAGGAAATTTACTACCTATCATAGGTTATTTCTTTTGATCTGTTAAGAATACTTTTAAAGTTTTACAATCATCTTGTAGTGACAATTCAACTTTAACATTATATTCAACTACTATTCTACCTCCTTGTTTGGAAGTGTGGTCTATAACCTCAAATCTTGTTATTGATTTGGTCATCATGTCCATTAAATCTTGATTTGTCATAAGTTATTTGTTTTATTCTGCTGCATAACCAAAGAATATCCACTCACCATCTCTTTCAGTTGTAGACTTCTTATATGTTATCTTAGCTACTGTAGGATCAGATTTGATTAAAACCTTACGCATTATAATCTTTGTAGAGCTTTGTGTTTTCTCTGTATATGCTCTAGCCATTTTAACAGCATCACCCTTGGTTACACATGAAGCTATCACTCTATCTTCATAGAAGTTCTCCACCTCATATTTAAGAACCCATTGCTTGGTACCAGGTGTAACTACATGTTCCACTTGTGACTTAGTCTTGTTCTTATTACCTACAGGCTGTACAACGCATATAGCTGAACAATCACGTTTGTTCATGCTCTCAAATCTATTACGTATATAAGCATATACATCATCAAATTTACTTTTATTATATGCTTCTGTTTCATCTCTGAATCCAGCAGTGGTACTAATTGTACCATTGTATCCTTCTTGATGACCATATTCATCTTCAGCTATTTCACAAAGTTTTCTATATACTTCTGATGCTGTTTTACCAGTGCCTCTTTCTTTAAATTGACATGCTCCCATAATTATTTGTTTAAATATAAATAAATCTCATGCATAATACTAACAAATATTGTTAATATTATACTAATAATTGCTACAAATATAAAAGCCCTTTCTCCAAGGGCTTTATTGTTATTATTTTTCATATGTTATCTAAAATTTGCTCCGCTCATCCATGTTACTAAACTTACTCTTTTTCCTGATGTAACAGGAGTTACTCTGTGTAATAAAAATGATGGAAACATACATATTAATCCTAATTCTCTTGGTATTGATACAATGTTACCACCTTTGTCTATTTGCAATTCTCCTCCTTCATATTCAGAAGGATCAGAAAGTTGTAGTACAACAGACATCTTTCTATTAGATGCACCTGCACCCATATCAACATGCCAATTGTAATGACCACCATCTCCATGATATATTGTATATTGTAAAGCATCAGCATATCCCCATATATCAAAGTTCCAATTAGTATTTTTGTTAGCTGTTTTAACTAGTCCTGAAATTTTATCATATAACCAGTTATTTTCAGATGTTCCAAAAATCCAACCCACTTTACTCTTTCTAAAATCTGTTGATGGATTACTAGCATCAGTGTCTGCTAAAATTGAAGCAGGTTGTATATCTGAAGCTTTTCCAAATTTGTGTATCTGTTCTAACTCTTCTTTACTAAATACATTATTGAAATAGTAATAATTAAAATGATCAACATTGTTTCTTTGATCTGCCAAGAATGAATTATCCATGTGTTTCGTTTTTTATTCTAAGGCCAAATTGCAAATCAAACCATTGAAATGTTTCTTTAGCCTTATTGGTGTTAAATTTAAATACTTTTTTAAGAAGAGGAATAGCGTATTTCTCAAATTCTATATGTTGTTCATCAGTGAGTGTCCATTTATTATACCACTCTTTTGTCATATGTGCTTCTTGCATAGATTTACCAACCATTCCTAATTGATAATCAAGTAAATGCTCAGCTATATTTAATCTATTTATCTTTGCCATTAGAATGTATCTATATGTTGAACTACTTCTTCCCAGTTTATATCTGTTTGTGTTTCCTTTAATAAAGTTACACTCACTTTAGCACATTCTTTAGCTGTTGTTATACCTGTATATGGATCTTGTCCTACAATTGGTAGGAAAGCCATTACTAATTCTGCTGCTTTTTTCTTATTATCCATTAGATTCTTTTAATTATATAATCATTAAATTTGTCTATATCAAACTTACTATCAATAGCTTCAAAGAACTTCTTATAAGCCCAATAGTAATCTGATGCTGTTGGATATCTATGTCCATTAGCTATGCAATCATCTATTACTAGATCTGCTGCTATTTTAAATTGTGATTTACCCATTAGAATAATGTCATTTGATTAGGATTAACAATAATTTTTCTTTTCCTTCCTGCAAACTGTATCTTTTCAAGGATACGATTAGCACGCTCTATATAATATGCATGATTTACATTGTCTAATGAATGATCAGGTAACAAGTGATTACACACTGTCATTACCCATTCACCAGCCTCCACTTGACTAGCATCAGCTGCATTAGATTGACATTCAGGATTTTTAATCTTCATTAGTTTCTCTCCTGTTTTAGATACATAATATCTAATAAGCTTATTATATATTGTTCTATTACCATCGCTTAAGCCTTCATAATGAAAGTCTTTACTAGCTTTTTGTCTTAATGCAAAATCATATATATTAGTATGATTGGTAATAGTGTCAGCAACAGGTATATCGTGAACAAAATACTGTTCAAGAGCCAAAGGGACAATACGAGCAGACTTATTTTTATGTAGTTCGAAATCCGTGAGGAAATCACCTTTCTTTTTAATTTCTCCATCTGTTTTAATTGCTAAATAGTCATTAACTGTTGAATAAATAATCTTCTGGTAGTCTGTACGCTCTAGCTCATAACTAGTAATATCCATCCACCACTTGTTGATAGCAGTCATAGTATCAAAACTTGCATTTTTTACAAGTATTGTCACTCCATCTGTATTAGCTGATATAACCTTAATACCATTTAATTCATATTGTTCTATTAACATAAGCAAGCTAAGCTCACCTGTAATAGTAGTGAACATGGTTAATTGTCTATCATATATCCAGTTCTGCATATCAGAACTCTTACCATATACAGAGTTGACAGCTAGCTTTAATGCACCTACAATACCTTTAATCTTTTTATCTTTCTTAGCTAATGGCTTGAGCTCTAGTCTCTTGTCAAACATTTGTTTATAGCCACGAAGAAATTCCTTACCCAAGTGCTGAGGGTATCTACCATTGCTAATAATGATAGCAGGATAATAACTAGAGACATCCCAATCAAGAATTTTAGTTTCATCATCAGCTTCAAATACTTTAGGTTTATTTTCTGTATGCAACCCACCTTTGGCAAATGTATATGTATTACCATAGAATTCTAATGATTCTTTAAAATCATCAACCATTGTGAGTTTCTGCTTTCTTACAAGCTTATAGAACTGTTGCAGCTCTGGTGTCTGGAATGTAACATATTCAGCTATACAATTTTTTACTGCTATTTCTTTTCTAAAAAAGCCTTTCTTTGGTAAATCATTGTATAATATACCTTTCTCCTGACAATAATACTTCTTAATCATTTCATCACCTATCTTACTATCAGAATAGTTTAAACATGGAATGCCAAACTCTTCATATATATCTTGCCTTAGCTCTATTTTATTCTCTCCTTTATATAATGGATGTTCTGTTTCACCAATAGTAATCTTATAGAACTCATAAGTAGCCATGATATCATTAATACAATAATCTCTCGTTAGAGCTATATCTTCCTGAGTCATATTCTCTTTACTGTGATGAATAGGCATCTCTTCAATGTTCTCTAGATCCATCTCAAACTCTAGTCTTTTAAGACTAACTCTCCTGTTCTTATTATCAAAATGGTGTATCTTAAACAAGTCTAATTGTTTTAATGATAACCATTCTTCTTTATATTCAGGGAATACATCATAATTACTGTCATGAATAGTATCTGCAGCTTTTTGTGCTATTAGTGCACATATTTCTAATCCAGACAACTCATGCCAGTTTTGATAGTTGCGTAATATATATTCAACCACTTGACTATCAAACCTTAAATTGTTATAACCCACCCAATAATACTCATCATACTGTTCAGCAAACCTAGCAAATACATCTAATTGATTAGACCATTTACTCACACTGAATTCATATGTAGTATCAGTAGATGGTTTATATATACAGATAAGAAACAACTCTTTCATTGTCTCTATATCATAGATGAGTACATTCATAATTATTCTGTTTCTTGGTCTATGTATTCCATCACCTCATTATAGTCAACTGAGTCTATTTCTTTTAAATGATCCAATCCTAATTCATATCTACCTACATCGTTCTGAGCTTTAAACAACTCAAGTTGCAAGCTATCTGTTTTCATTAGATGATATATTTCTAATTGTTTTCTTTGGTCATGTATTATATAAAACAATGCACCCACAGATGATAACAATAGAATAGCGTTTATATATTTCTTCATAGGTTATTTGTTTTGGTTATAGGTTTGGTTGTAGTATTCAATTGATGTCATTTCAGAATCCCAATTAGTATATCCTTCAGAATAAGCCTCTATTATATGCTCTTTTTCTTTTTCAAGATATTTATTAAATCCTTTATCAAAGATTTCATTAGCCATATAAGGATAATTAGCTTTTAATTCATCAAACCATTCTTGCATTGCTGTTTTCATAAGTTATTTGTTTGGTTAATAAAATAGTATTATCCCCATTAGACCTCCTAATAAAATTCCAATGATAAATCCACCAAAAATTAGTTTGTTAAACGTATTTTTTATATTTTTTTTTGGTAAAGTTATATAATCAATATAGTATTTGTTAGTTAGTTTCATAGGTTATTTGTTATAGGTTTGTTTGTAATATTTTTCTGCATCTTTAGAACTTCCCCAATCAGAGCATCCATAATCAACTGCATCTATTATCTGACTTTTTTCTTTTTCCATACAATCATTCTTAAACATTTCCCAATGAATATTATCTTTTTCAATATAAAGCATTTCAATCCTTGCTAATGCCATTTCCATTGCTGTTTTCATAGGTTATTTTTTATCTTTATGTACACCATATCTTTTCATTCTTGCTTGTGATGCATTAAGTTTGCTATTCGTGGTAGTTTTACCTTTGTCTCCAAAGTATAATATACTAGTTTCTATTTCAAAATCAAACTTCTCATCATATGTCAGTGTATCTCTAAATTTTTTAGCACTAATCATTAATTCTGCTTCTGATATATATGTTTCCATTATTTCTTGTATGTTTTAATATATTGTTTAACACACCATTTAATCATGTCCCATAAATAATATCTCTGTTCACTCTTATCTAGTCTATTAAAACCTTCATAAAATGTAAAATACTTATTCATAATGTGTAATTTAATGCATTAAATTGGAAATTTATTTCTATTTTACCTTTTTTCTAGTCTTTACAAATGGTTTATCACTCTTAACACCATTCATTTGTTTAGGGTTATCTTTCTTTTTAGGAGCAGTTTTTGCTTTTGATTCAAGAGCTGTAAGTAATGCAGCACTCATTATATCAAATAGTTTATCATCTTCTTCTAATAAGCTAGATAATGCAGCACCAAGTCCTGCACCATTGTCATAATCATCATGATATATTAAATCTACATGATTACCACGTACATTAATAAATAAATGAGCTCTGATATCTTTTACTGTTAATTTTTTACTATTTGCCATGTTTATAATGTTTATATAATGAAATAAATGCTCTAACACAATAATACCAACATATCAAAGCTAATATAAGCTGGATTGCTGGTGCTATATCCATAAATTCATGTGGATGTATTAATGATTCCCATACAAAACTAAGATATTCTTTCATTTTGTTCTGATTTAATAATTACTGAATACACTTTTTTACCTGTTGTTCTCTTGCGTTTATCTATTCTTTGCTTAAGCTCTATATTTTCTTGCTTAAGTTTAGCTAGTTCTTCACGTAAATAATCTATTTCCATTTGTAATATGGCTGACTGTTTAACCTCGTAATTATTCATGTGTGTTTGTTTTTCTATCTAATGAAGGATTATTTTGAAGAGATATTTCTCTATTATCTAATGACCATATGTCACCATTTTGCATGGCACATGTAAATAATAAATAATGCTCTTGTGAATAATCTATTACTAGAAAGGCATACCCTTTCATACCATCAGATTTCCTGATTATTGGTATCATTGGATTTAGTTGAAGAATCATGTTTGTTGATTGTGTGTCCATCATCATCCATATATGGAGCTCTACGAAATTCATAGAGCATCCATATCCAGACGATTAACACAAAGATAATGAAATATATCATCTTTTGTAGTTTTTAAACCTGATTAATTTAGGTCCAGCTTGATTAAATTCATCTGATGGTGTATACATATATCTACCATCTTTGATTATCAATCTGTTACGAGCTTGCTGTCTGCTTATTGCATAAACAGCCTCGATAAACTTATCAGCAGCTGAATCAGCTGTGTAAGTTAGCACATCGAAATGTGAATAGTTTCTGCTAGAATCCATTAGAGTTGCCATATGTGTGTGTTTTATTTGGTTACCAATATAGTCTTACGTGATTCTTGTACATTTCAGCTCTAATAGGCTTGAAATCAAATGAGAAACCAGCTGGTAATGCCATTCTGTTCTCTTTCTTTAATTTACCACCTGTTTTGCGTAATGCACTAATTTTACAATATACACCTGCAAAAGGTCTTTTCCATTTTCTAGCTAATCTTTTAGCAATAGCTATTCCTGTTTCATCAGTTAATGCTAATTGTTTTAACTCTTTAGTTTGTTCTTCTGTGTAGAAGAATGATGATGTTCTTGCCATGTTATCTAATTTTTGCAACACAACACATATTAGATGTGTCATGATAGTTAACAAATATATATCTACTGCCATTATCTGTATCATAATATGTATGATGAAATGGGTGATACGAATCTAATGATGCTACTATTTTCTCTTTACGAGCTTTAAAGAATGTATTTATAGTCTCAGCATCTTTTATCCTCCTAGAGAATGTCATGATGAAGTTATCTTTAAATTTCTTCATATGTTCTTTCATATAACGAGCTGTTACACAATAATCAAGGTCATATAATGTCTTGATTCTATTTGGTTCAGCATCTAATATGTTACCAAATCTCATTCTAACAGGATGATTAATGTTCATCAATTGATGTATTGCTACTTCAGGTGTATTCTCCCATATTTCTATATCTTTATAACCTTTTGATTTACACCATTTTATATATTCATTGATGTTTGGACCAGCTAGTCCTACAATAGCACTATATTTAAAGAAAGAGAATAAAAACTCTCTAACCATGTGCTTATTGGTTGCATCTAGATAGGTATGTTTAGGAACGTTTGGCATTTGATTCAATTAATTGATTAATATATTGATACCATTCATTTTGATCTAACTCCTCATCAGGTGTAGCAGTAGATTTAAGCTTAATTTCAAGCTTTAATGGTTGATCTTCAGGATGTTTATCCTCAAATAAAATTTTAAATAGCTCTTTCATCTCTTTGGTTTTTAATGTGTTATTCAGCTCTGTCATAATCATCTGGTTTATATTCAATAGTGATTAATTCAGACTGAACTAATATTGCTTGATTAGCAATTGTTTCATCATCATCATCTTCCCAATCACAGTGTTCTCTGCAATCAGGACAGATATCAATTTCTGGCATTGTGGTGTGTGCTCCACAGCATGTTGAGTAAGGCATGTTTTTTTGTTTTTAGATATTAATAATTATTCAGATCCACCTATTTCAAATTCATGTTCATCAGCATCATCATCCATATCATCCCAGTCTTCCTCATCATCTAGTCTATCACCTGATGTAACATCCCAATCATCATCTTCTTCATCATATTCTCCTCCTTTAACTGTTGGAATAGTCAATATAACCTTACCTGTATATATAACTGGTTCAGCTATTCCTTGGTCAAACATATCATCTTTAACTTCTATATCTACATTACCATCATAGTTCTCTAATATATAGTTAAAGTCTTTAATCTCTATATCTCTGAGATTGTCTGTATCTGGACCATCGTCCCACCAACCTATTAGGTCAGATGTTGCTAATACATCAGCATTCCTGTCAGGATTAGCTGTAATACTAACAATTGTTGGTTTAACAGGAAAACCATTGGTCAGTATAAATGCTTCTCTATCTTGTGGTATATCTTTAAGTGCAAATATCTCATCATACTTAAATGTTGTTTTAAGCTTACGCATGGATATTGTTCTCTTAAATAACATGCCTATTTCAAATTCATTTGGTACATATGATTGAAATACCAATTTTGCTTCTATAAACATATAATTGTTTTTAATAATGAATTAATCTTCCCATCCAGTTTCTTGTGCTAATTTATTCAGTTCAGCTGATCGTTCAGCATTTCTTCTATTAGCTACTAATTCTTCAGCTGTTGTTTTACCCTGATGTATTAGCATTGCATGATATTTACATGGAACAAATCCATATTTCTCTCTAGCTATTTTAATTTGCTTTCTATTACGAGGATCAATCTTTGTTCTCATCATTCTTGCTGAGTCATTAATATATTCATCAATACAACAATCTGGATAGCCAAATGCTACACCATATTCTTTTTGTTGCTCTTGTGAGGCATTACATAAAATACACATAAGTGTTAGTTTTTAATAATTAATAAAAAAAATAGAGCCCAGCTGGGGGAAGCTGAGCCCTATTAACCAAACACACATTGTCTACTTACTAACCTAGCCAATATCTTTAATAGCTGTGTGAATGCTATATTAATGCTGTGATGTAATATCCTTTCTAGCATCATCATATCCTTTTAGATAATGATGCATTTCATGTCTAGTTATATAACTATCTATATATAAATAGGCTATAATATAACTTACTATTGAGAAGAATGACACAAACATAAGTCTTTCGCTTGTATATGAGAATATAAACATATACATGCATATTAATACCGTTACTGCAATTATCATGGCTATGCCAAGATATAATTCAAATTTTTTCATAAGTGATGTGTGTTAAATGGTTGATTGATAATGTGTTATATAATATATATCGCCTTTGGTTAATATTAAAGGCTAATAACAGAGATATATATTAGTTAAGTTCAAGGACATAATCTACTAAATGTGTATGCTTCTGAATGAATTCTTCTATTCTAGTGTCATTTATTTGACTGTATGCATGATGCCATCTATCCTCAATTTTAATGATTTCATATGTATAACATTTAAAGAAATTGTGTACAATCTCTCTATTCTCTTCTATTACACTACGATCTTCTTTGTCTATTAAGATGGTGTAAGCTGTGTCTGCTCCTATTTTGAATATTAACTCATTATTATCATATTCTATTTCTAAAAGCATTGGATTTCTATTCAATGGAAGATTATCAATATAATATCCCATAGCATAATTCTGAATAAATTCACTAAAGTCATAGCACATAAATAATAATAAATCATATAGGTGTTTATTATCTTCAATCTCATAATTCTCAACAGAACTATGATTGTCATCGCTCTCAACATATCCATTATTTGTATAATAAGAATGTATAATATGAGATATGCCCATTTGTTTATGAGCCATGTCTTGTTGGTCCTCTAATAAAGACAACATTGTAAATTTGTCTAATTGGTGTAGTTTAGTGTTCATAACTAATTGATTTTGTATTGGTTATTCAATTTATCTTCCCAAGCTATTCTATCATCTTGTATATCTTTACAAAAATAGATGGCTTTACCATCTAAAAGACCTCTATCTAAGAAGTTGTAGAATACCACCTCAGAGATAATGTTTTCATCCTTAACAAGTATATTGTTATTCTTTGCCCATGTATGTGCATCTCTTGCATATACATCATTGCGTTTGTTTAAGTAAACTACATAATTATTTTCCATAATAAGTTGGTTAGCTGTATACAGCCATTTTAGTGTGTTGTGTTTAAAAGGCGAATATATAGCCTAATGTTGCCTCAGCTGTATATTCTAATGTATTCATATGCAACAAATCCCTCTGTACTCAAATAGCTGTTCATGTACATTTAATCAGAGCAATTACAATGTATTGCTACATAGTCCTGATCACTATCTGTCTATCCTTGGGAAATAGAAATGGTACATTAGATATGTCTAATATAACTATTAAGAAGACTAATAGATATAAGCTTAACCTCATCTATATTATCAGTGTGAACAGAATGATCTAAATCATTATCATATATCTTATAATGAATAAGTTCTCCATCATATCTAATACTATAAGGAAATATAGGTTGTCCATGTTTGAATGTAATTACTAATGTATGCATGTTATTTGTTATTTAATGCTATATATATTATTATTGGATAGCATAGTTTATGAATGTTGTTATAATGGGTTGAAAGCAGCTATAGTACCTACACCTATTCTCATTCTTACAGAGAAGTTGTTGATAATCAGTGTGTTATCCCTCAACCCCTGGCCCCTACACCCTCATAATATATATAAAGAGAGCAATGTTCTTTGTGGAACACTGCCCTCTTATTAATTACAAGCTAACTGCGATTAATGATTTAATCTTATCTTCTGTAAGAGCTTCTACTTTGTACTCTTGAACAGTGATGTCATCAGCATCAAAGCTGATTCTGCTTGTTGCATTGTCAGGCTTGTTGATTTGGTTGTAAACCTCACCTGCTGCACTAACTTGTTCTTTGATTTCAAAGCCCATTAACTGGTTCAATGAAATCTCTTTGCTTCTTACACCTTCACTAACTGGTTGAGAACAAGTGATTTGTTCTTCACTACCGTCAGCTTTTACTAAGTAAGCAACTAATCGTCTGTCTGTAGCAGCATAGTTAAGAGGATTGAACTCAATCTTTCCACCTTTACCTAATACGTCTACTACTTTACCTAATGAAGCAATTGGTGCACGTGCTTCTCGTACTTTGAAATTTAATGCCATTTGTTTTGTTTTTTGTTTATTAATAATAGAAATTCTCAAGTTGTTTAAGGGGTTAGCCCTTGTGATTAGTGTCTGTACAATAAAGAGGCACTAATACTGTAAAAAAACCATACTGTTCATCGAACTCAACAATTATTGTGTGTTGAGGTTTTTGTTCATACTCACAGCATTTATCATAGAAGTAAACAATTCTTTCTTCTTTACTAAAATGTCTTGGATATTTAGAATACTCTAAAATAGCATAAACAATAGCATCATCAGAAAACTGTTCAAATCCATTACCATTAACTCTAAATTCTTCAATGTACTTAGTTGTGTTCATATAATTGTTATTTAATGATTAAAAATGGGGCTGTCCATCCATTGTGAGCACGACATCTTTCAATGTTCATCTCACAATATGACACTTTATTGCACCCCAATTCGATTAAAGGGTTAAGACTGGATGATGGTGAAGAATGAACAACTGTACCTCTTCTTTCTATTACCCAAGTTTATTAAACTTAAATGGGGTGAGAGATGAGTCCTGCAGAACCTTTTACAGTTGTTCAAGCATCACTAATGAACAGCAACAGAGAGCTGTGTCTCCATTTCTTTAGCCCATTTGTGAATGTCTTTGTTATTAGGAAGTTGTTGTCCACCAGAGCGTTTTAAAAAGTCTCTCATTCCTAAGTAGTTATCCACTGATACTACTTCTAATGATTCTATTGATTTGTGGTAAACAAATCTACATATACCATCATTCTCTAATTGGTAAGCAATAATTTCTGTACTTCTCATAATTTTATTTATTTTAGATTGTAAAAAGGGTTATGACTGGTTGAGGGTTATGACAGGGTATGGTCTCAAAAATCTGTTTTCTGAACTCTGTTTTAAGAATTCAATTTGACCACTCGAAGCATGGGGAGCACCCCCAACCTCCCAACTTGCACAGGGGGTTGTGATGTGGTGTGGACTCCCCTCACCTTAATATAAAAGGTTTGTAAAATTGGAAAAAAAATTTTGTAAAACGTTCCTTGTGGAACTATGGACTTAATTGCTTAACAACCAATAAGTTAGATGTGTTTAATGTTAATTGTTCCATGGGCCCATGTTAAATGTTTGCATGAATTTTTCCAAAGTTTCATGCAGGGCATGTCACACTTTTTCAAATATTTGTGACACATTTATATATAAAGGTAACAAGGACTTCCTGGTTTGGCAGCTTTTCACTTCCTAGATTGTCCAGTTTTATCGATCAAAATCTGGACATTTATCAATCATTTGGCAAGATATAACAAGTCTATATTCTGCCAAAAGTCAAGCTATGGCTTTACCCATCTTACGTTTTGTCAAGCTATTGCTTTACATATTGTTCACATTTTTCTTCTGTTCACGTATTCGTGAACAAGCTTTATTTGTGAACATAATGTGTCTTATAAGGGACATGTCAAGCTATAGGTTGTCCTATATAAGGGACATTATATGTTTTTGAATATAGTTTGCACTGTTTATAATATATTATATGCTTTTGCACCTATTTTTATCAGGTTGCTCCCATTTATAATATCTTGCTGTACCTAGATTATAATATCCTGTCATTCAAGTTATCCACATTTTAAAAATAAATTTGTTTATATCACAAGGACACCATTAACTTTGGGGAGTGTGGGTGGGGAAGGAGAATAGGGCTTAGGTTCTTCTAAATACACCAATGAGAAAAATAGTGGATAATATAGCAATAAGTTTATGAATAATTAAAATAGTTATTTGAAGATCAATGGAATACACCTACCTTTGTTCTAATTATATATGGAACCAACAAACAAAATAATAGTACAGAAGCTTAAGAAGCAAGTGACAGATAGTTATGCTGCTGCTGAGAAGTATTATAGTTTGCTGTCAGCTGTTAATGATTTAAAACTTACCACCAGGGAGATACAGCTTATAGCCTTTACAGCTATAAAGGGAAACATCTCCTATGCCAACATCAGAGAAGAGTTCTGCAAGAAATACAACTCCTCGCCCCCTACGATTAATAATATGATAAGTAAGCTGAAGCGTATAGGGGTGTTTATAAAGGATGGCAGTAAGATAAAGGTGAATCCAATTATTGTCCTGAATTTTGATAAGGACATTACATTACAAATTAATGTGATACATGGATAAGCCAATAACAATGTCCGTCAAGGATTTCCTAGTTAGAACGTTGGCTGTAAAAATCCTGAAGAGTGAGAAGTTAATTGAAGCTGTAATTAACCATCAGTTTCAGTCAGCTAACGAAGCAATGGATTTAAACAGTAGTGTGGAGATAAGTGGATTTGGAAAGTTCTTCTTTAACAACAAGAAGGCAGTGAAAAGGATAGGAGCTTTGAATGCTAAGAAAGGGGCTCTAGAGAAGATAATACAAAATGAAGAAACTTCAGAACAGAAAAGAAGATCTTCTATTGTCACTCTAGAGAAGACAATAGTTTCTATAAATGAATTAAAAGCTAGAACATCTACATATGAAGATTAATTTCTCCCAAGTTTATGAGGGTTGGAAAAACAACCTATTTCCAGCCAAGGAAATGAGAGCTCATCTAAAAAAGATTGGTGAGGAAAGAATGGCCATATGTAATGAATGTGAATTAATATCTACAAAACATAAATCTGTTAGACCAGATGTGCATTGTACAAATTGTGGATGTACACTAGCTGCCAAGACAAAATGTTTATCATGTTCGTGTCCTTTGAAGAAATGGGAGGAAGTAATGTCCATTGATGAAGAGGATGCTTTAAAAAAAGAAATCCATGGAAAGCAACGTACCATCAATTAAAAAAATCCCCTTAGATAACTTCATAGATATACTTATGGACTTATATAATAAAGGGGTAGATTATATAGATATAATAGCAGTGCCAGAAGGGGATGATGAAAGAATGGCCATCACATTCACATCAGATTATATGATGGAGGGTGCTGAAGATAATTTTAAAGATGCTCCAAGTATGGACTTTGTGTCTTTAAAGGATGAAAAACTGTCTGAAGAAGACTTAGATCAACTAATATGAGTAAGAAGAATAACTACCAACAAGCTCTTCATATATTACAAGAACTACATAAGGACTTTCCTACATACAACTTGGGAAGACACTTAGCTACAGCTCTTAGTGATTATGGAGATATATGGGGAATAACAGATAAAGAAATAGCGTTTGCTTTAGAGAAATATAAGACTGAGATTGGAATGGATGTTCCACATACAGATGATAATGAACTAGAGAAGATTATAAAAGAGGGAATGGATCTTGATAATATATTAAAAGAGGAGGAAGAAGATGGCGACTATTAAGAAAACTACATATATAAACACTGAGCTTGAATGGGCTGAGCAACAGCTTGTTTCATGGAAAGCTTATGTTAATGCTAATCCCCTTCATGAATTGAAGGATAGGATTGAGTGGAAACCTACAGCTAAAGGAGGAATGTTACCTATGGTAATTGCCTCTATTGAAGCTCAGGGTAAATTTGTTCAAGAGACTATGAAAAACTATTTAGCTCTAGTTGAGGTGGTTGATAAGTTGAGAAGTATGGAAGAAGCTAAGGTGGAGATTAGAGGTAAGGGAGAACTAGGAGGCCAAGCTGAAGAGTTCTTAAAGAACAGAAAATAATGGAACTACAGAATATAGATTACAAAGACTGGTTTATTAATCAGAAGCGTATTCCTGATAAAGACTCTCAGGAGTGTAAACCATTCTTTGATTTCCATAAAGAATTATGTTTAAATGGTGCTATGATGGATGGGGTTTATATTAACCCCTTTTTATATTGGCATCTAAATATATGGCATACAGAAGTGGATGTGATTGATGAGCGTGGAAGAATATCACAAAAATATGCCAATCCCTTTCTACGTGATAATGAATGGATTGTAACAAACGAAATTGACAGAGCTCAGCAAGATAAGAGGGGCTTAGTCATTCTAGGTATTAGACGTTTTGCTAAGTCCGTTATTGAAGCTAGTTATATAGCATGGGGAGCCACATTTGATGAGAATAGCCAAAACATCATTGCTGGTTTGAATGCTCCAGATATTAAACTTATTACAGATAAGATTGATAAAGGTTTGAATTTCATTCCTGAATATTGGAGATGGCAGAGGATTGAAGATAATTGGAAGAACCAAATCACATTAGGTATTAAAACTAAAGGTGGTGAACGTATTCCATTTTCTTCTATTCTAATTCGTAACCTTGATGAAGGTAATAATGAAGAAGCAATTGCAGGTACAAAACCACGTAAATTAATTATAGATGAAATTGGTAAAGGAAATTTCCTTCGAGGCTTACAAGCTGCTATTCCAGGTTTCACTACACCTTATGGTTGGGGATGTAGCCCCATACTTACTGGGACTGGTGGGGATATGAAGAAATTCATGGATGCTAAAAGCTTAATGTTTGATGTAGAGAATTTTAATTTCCTTACATATAATAATGAGAAAGATGATAAACGTATACATGGATTGTTTATCAATCACAAGTATAGAATGGAGGCAAAGGAGGAATCTACACTTGGAGCATTCTTAAAAGAACCTATTGATTCTCAATTACATAATATAAAAATGTTAGTCTCTAATGAAGAAAAAGCTACAGAGATTACTAATAAGAATTTAGAAAGACTTAAGAAAGCTGGAGATAGAGTAGCTTATTTAAAAGAGAAGATGTACTACCCACAAGAGGTAGATGATATATTCTTGAATGAGGATACAAACATCTTTGATATTGAATCAGCTAAGAGACAGAAGTTTAGACTTCAACAACAAGAAAGAACAGGAACTCCTGTTATTCTAATTCTAGAAGAAGAAGGTGTAAAGCATGAGTTTACAGACAAATTACCTATTACAAACTTCCCTTTAAAGAATAGTGATAATAAAGATGCACCTGTTATTATATATGAATTCCCTATACAAAATCCAGCATATGGATTGTATGTAGCAGGAGTCGATCCTTACAGACAAGGACAATCAGCATATAGCTCCTCTCTAGGAGCAGTTTATGTTTATAAACGAATGCATGATATAACAGGTGAGAAGTATCAAGATATGTTTGTAGCTTCTTATTGTGCAAGACCAGATAATAAGGATCATTGGAATGACCAAGCTAGACTCCTTATTAAATATTATAATGCACGTACACTTTGTGAGAATGATGATATATCCTTTATTGAATATATGAAGAGTAAGGGAGATGCACATTATCTAGAGAGACAACCTGATTGGCTTAAAGAAATAGTTCCAAATACCACTGTAAAAAGAGATTATGGAATTCATCGTTCAAGTCAGAAAATAATTGACTATCTTCACACTTGTTTAAAGAAGTATATGGAAGAAGCAATACATATAGAGAAGGATGATAATGGTGTAGTTATAAGAGAAACATTGGGAGTGAATAAGATATTTGATCCTGTATTGTTAGAAGAGATTATACAATACAATGATTCAGGTAACTTTGACCGTATCATTGCTGCAGAACTTGCTATTGCTCAAGCAGTTAAGATGGACCCAATCATTGGAAAGGTGGGAGGATCAGGTGATGAGAGAGTAAAAGCAATGTTTACAAAGAAGAAAGGAAATGTATTATTTACAGAATCAAGAGGAGGGATGTTTGGAAGAACTCCTAGAAAACATAAAAATAAATTGTTTACATAATGGCAATTATAAGGTATACTAAAGACGCTACCATAAGGTATGCATATTTAAACATCTTCCCTGATCAGTTTAAGACTGATAAGGAGAAGCAAGACGAGAGTTGGGTTAAGAATACAATGGATTACTTTGCAAATAGAGCTTATGCTGAATATGTAAAGAACAGAGATACATTTGTTAAAAACTATGATTTGGTAAAAGGTATTCTACGTATGGAAGACTTTTATCAAGAGCCACAGGTTAGAAGTTTCACTGATGTTCTTACATCAGACTTACAGCTTCCAGCATATGTAAAGATGTATTCAATCATCACTACACCATTAAATGAATTAGTTGGAGAGATTAGTAAGAGACCAGATTCTTTTCGAGTGAAGGCATTTGATTCTGATAGTCAATCAGAGGAGCTAGAATTCAAAACAAAAATTCTTCAGGATTATGTTATTGGTCAAGCTAGAGAAAAGATTCAACAAGATGCTGCATTAAAAGGAGAAGAACTTAGTGATGAAGATGTTCAAAAGATGACATTAAATGAGGTGAAGGATGAACTTGATTCTTACACATCTGTAGCTGAGAAATGGGCTAATCATATACTTACATCTCAGAAAGCTGAGTTTGTAATGAAGGAAAAATCAGAAGATGCATTCAGAGATTTATTAATATCTTCTAGAGAGTTTTATCATATCTATGAGGACAACTCTAAACTAGGATTTAATGTAGAGGTAGCCAATCCTAAAAACACTTGGTTCTTAACTACTCCAGATAGAAAATGGATTTCAGATCCTACAGGTAGAGCACAAGGAGCATATGCTGCTGGTATTGTACAAGTTATGGAGCTATCTGAAATTATTGAAACATTCCCTGACTTAACTAAAGATGAGATAGATCACCTAAGAAGTTCACTACAAGATTATGGATTAATCAATGTACGTGAATCTAATTTAGGTAATCCTAATGCTACACCAGGTATTGACTCTGTACAATATGATACATATGATCCATTAGTTCTACAAACTAGAATGATTATTGAATCTGAAATGAAAGAGAACAATGATGGATTACAAGACTTCTTAGGACTAACGTCAAACGTTAGTAGTTTTGGTTATAAGTATGTAACTGTAAGAGCTTATTGGATTTCTAAGAAGAAGATAGGTAAACTTATCTATACAGATGAAATGGGTAATGAGCAGTCATTACTTGTAGATGAAGATTATAAATCAGGAACTATTCCTACACAAGTGTCATTAGAATGGGGATGGATTAACCAATGGTATCAAGGAGTTAAGATTGGTCCAGACATCTACAATATCAAACCATATAAATTACTAGACTATTGTCCTATTATAGGATTGATTCATGAGGTGAAGAATACAGAAGCTAAGAGCTTAGTAGATCTTATGAAACCTTTCCAAGTATTATATAATGTATGTATGAACCAGCTTTATAAACTTCTTGAGAAAGAGGTAGGTAAGGTTCAGCTTATGTCTATTAGACACATTCCTATTCCTAAAGATGGTGATGCTCAAGATGCATTAGACATTTGGGAAATGGAAGCTCGTAATAGAGGAGTTGTATTTATAGATGATAGTCCTGAGAATTTGAAGAGTCCTTCTAGTTTCAATCAGTTCAGAGATATTGACATGACACGTACTCAGGAGATTCAATCTCGTTATACACTTGCTATGCAATTAAAAAATGAGTGTTGGGAATTGATTGGTATGTCTAAGCAAAGACTTGGTTCTGTATCAGCTAGTGAATCAGCTACAGGAACCAATACAGCTATTCAACAAAGTTATTCTCAAACAGAACCTTTATTTGTAGCTCATGAATACATATTAGGCCAACTTTATCAAGCTATTATTGATGCTGCTCAATATGTAGAAAGTTCTAAACCACAATCTACAATTTCTTATGTTACTTCTAGAGGAGACTCTGCTTTTGTTTCTGTAAATGGTAATGACTTGAAATTCAGAGACTTAAAAGTATTCTTAACTAACAGACCAGAAGATAAGAAGATGTTTGAAGAAATCAGAGGATTATCTCAAGCTGTTATTCAGAATGGTGGAAGCTTATATGATATAATTGAGTTATACAGCACTAACTCTGTACGTCAGATGAAGAAAGTATTTAAAGATCTTAAAGAGAAGCAAGATACTATTCAACAACAACAAATGCAACAGAAGCAACAACAAATTGATCAAGAGAGATATGCTACTGATGCTCAAATCCAAGAAGCTCAAAGACAACAACAAGAGCAAATGGCTAATGATAACTATCAAAAAGAATTGGATAGAATCAGTAAACAAGAGATTGCTACTATTCAAGCTGAGGGTAGAGAGAATGTTCCATTAGATGTAAATCAAAATGGTGTTCCTGATATATTAGAAACTAACAGATTAGCAAATGAACAAACAAAAGCTTCTAATGATTATAGAACTAAAATGATGGATATTCAAAGTAAGAATAATGTAGCCATGGAAAAGCTTAAGGTTGAAAGAGAGAAATTAGATAATGAAAGAAAGAATCATAAAGACGATATAGAAATAGCTAAAATTAATGCTAAAGGTAGAAGTAAAACTAAATAATTATGTTTGATAAACTGGTTGAACTATTAACCAATTGGTGGATTGAAATAAAGCCAATAGTTATAATCAGAGATTACGAAGAAGCTGTATTACTTAGGTTTGGGAAGTTTAAAAAACTTCTCAAGCCAGGTATACATCTAAAAATACCTATGTTTGATGAGGTGATAGATCAGCATGTCGTTGTTACAACATTAAGTCTTGATGCTCAGTCTTTATATACTAAAGATAAACAGAATATAGTTGTTAAGGGATTAGTCAAATATAGAATAGCTGATGTTAAGATATTTCTTCTTGAGGTGTATGATGCTCAGGATGCTTTGTCAGATATGTCATCAAGTATTATAAAAAATGTCATTATGTCTATGACGCTAGATGAATGTACAGATTCTGAACTTGATAACACATTAACTAAAAAAGTAAGGGTGGAAGCTAGGAAGTGGGGAGTTGAGGTTCAACAAGTTACCCTTACAGATCTTGCTCCAATAAGAAGCATTAGGCTTATAAATGACAACTTTCTTAATAAATTAGATTAGAGCAAAAAACATTAATGCTATATTATCCTGAATATCAAGCGATATAGTGTTCTATCTCTTTGCTATTAATTTAACTTAGTATACTTTTACACTTGAAAACCAAATAAATACAACTACATATGGCTGAGAATTTAGATAACCAATCATTTGGTAACTTTAGTATTCAAGATACTATGGAAATGGGAATGGGAAACCAAGAGTTGTTGAACGACTTAATGGGTCCAGAAACCTCAACAACTAATCCAGATGATCTTCAGGATATTAATACTCCTGATAAAACTACAGAACCTGCACCAGCAAAACAAGCTCCTTCTAAAAAGGATGCTCCTGCAGCAGAAACTGATAGTAAAGATAAAGAAGATTCAACTAAATCACTTCAAGATTTCCTTTTAGGAGATGATAAAGAAGATGAAGAAGATGAAACTCCTGCTCCTACAAAAACTAAAGCTCCTAAAGCTGAATCAACTACCGAGGAAAACAAGGATGATGAAGAAGAAGGAGATGCTCCTGCTGAATCAACTTTCAGTTCTTTATCTAAGGACCTTTTCAAATTAGGAGTCTTTTCAAAAGAAGATGATGAAGATGAAGAACCAATTACAACTCCTGAACAATTCCTTGAGCGTTTCAATGCTGAGAAAAAGAAAGGAGCTATTGAAGTAGTAAATAACTTCATTGGTCAATACGGAGAAGATTATCAAAATGCATTTGATGCCATATTTGTAAAAGGGGTTAAACCTGTAGACTATTTTGGCACATTTAATAAAATACAGTCATTCACTGAGATGGACCTAACTCAAGAGGCGAATCAAGTTGCAGTGTTAAAACAAGCTTTAGCTGATCAAGGCTTTGATCCTGAGGATGTTACAACAGAAGTTGAAAGACTTAAAAACTACGGAGATCTTGAATCAGTTGCTACAAAGCATCACAAGGTTTTAGTTAAAAGGGAAGCTGCAAAGCTTCAAGAACTTGAGCAACAAAGGGAAGTACAATTACAACAACAAGCTCAATATAAGCAACAATACACTGCTAATATTCAAAATGTTCTTCAAGATAAATTGAAGGCTAAAGAGTTTGATGGTATTCCTTTGAACCCAAAACTTGCTGGTGAACTACAAGATTTCCTGGTTACAGATAGATACAAAACTCCTACAGGAGAAATGCTTACAGAGTTTGATCGTACTATCCTAGACCTAAAGAGACCTGAGAATCATGAGAAGAAAGTTAAGGTGGGGCTTTTACTAAAAATATTAGAAAAAGATCCTACATTATCTACCATTCAAAAGACAGGTCTTACCAAAAAGTCCAACGAGTTATTTGGTGAGGTGGCTAGACAAGCTCAGAAGAGTGCAATCAAATCAGGAAGTAAAACACAAGCAAACTCCACTTCTTGGTTTGTATAATACAAATATAAATTAAAAAATTTAAAACAATAAAAAAATGGCAATTCAAACAATTCCAGGTTTAACTGGTTTTACCTATGCTAGAGTCGCTTCTATGGACAAGCGTGCTGTAGGTAAATTAACAGATTCTAACCACTTGGAAAGCTTTCACTCTACTGAGCCAGCAGATTATGATAAGAAAATCATAAGCCTTTACACTCAGAGTTCTCTTTACAGTAATGATTTCTTGGACATGATTAACAAGAGTACTCCTTACTATATTGATAATAATAGTGATGCTTGGAAGTGGCAAGTACAAGTTCCGTACAAATTCCCTAAAATCATTGACATCCCTCAAACTACATTAGACTTGGTTAAGCCAGGTATTGATGGTCAAGAGTTTCAATTGATTATTGACACTAACGAATTCTCTAAGAATGCAATTGTGTCTGTAGGTACTCGTCAGTATGGTCCTCGTTTCTACGTAACTAAAGATCCTCAACCTTGGAACGTTGGTTACTTATACACTTTCACTTTGGTTACAGACAATCCAGTTGTTGATTTCGTAAGCCCTATCTTCTTAAGAATTGGTATCGAATTAGAATTGGTTGATGCTGCTATTGGTGAGTTTGATCAAGATTTATTAGGTCTTCCTCGTTTGGGTGAGCAAATCACAATGTTTGAATCTTTAGGTTCTGCATATGGTTATGAGCACAAAATCACTGAGTGGGCTGATGATAAGATGATGAGAGATGCTTCTGGTAAGCCTTTAGATATTTTGGTTTATGCTCCTCAAAGACGTAACCAATTACCTTTAACTCGTAACGATGTTAAATGGGAACCATTTATTGAGTTCTGGATGCGTAAATCTATGTTAGAATTAAAAGTTAAGCGTATGATCTGGGCTAAACCAGGTACCGTTAAAACTAATGGTTCTAAGCAAGAATTGAAGAGAACTTCTGCTGGTGTTTACCACAGAATGAGAAATAACGGTAACTTAGTTCAGTACAACCGTGGAGAATTCACTGCAAACTTGATTCGTTCTGTGTTTGGTGATTTGTTCTACAGACGTGTGGATGTTAAAGATCGTAGAGTTAAAATGTATACTAATGAAGCTGGTTTTGACGTGTTCCAACAAGCTTTGAAGAATGACGCTTTAAATTCTGGTTTAACTTTCATGGCTGATTCTGGTAATCGTTACATGCAAGGAGAAGGACAACATATCACTTACAACTTTGCATTTGATGCAATGGTAACTCGTGAGACTGGTCGTGTTGAACTTATTCACTTGAAAGAATTAGACTTACCTCAAACTAACTTAGAGTTTGGACAAAACAAGAAATCAACTCCAGTATTTATGGTGTTTGATGTATCTCCAATGTCTGATGGTTCTATGGTTAACAATATCCGTGAGGTAAGAATGAAGGGTGCACCTTCTATGACTTGGGGTTATATTGATGGTACTCGTCACCACTTAGGCTTTGCTAAGTCTCAAGGTATGAGTTCTGCAAACAAATTCCCTGGTTATGAATTATGGATGAAAGATCGTTGTGATGTATTTATTGAAGATTTGTCTCGTACAGTCTTGATTGAAGAAATACCACAATTCTAAAAATCTAGGGCAAAGGTTAGAACTAATGCTCTACAAATACCGAGAAGAATTGCCCCCCACTCATCAAAAGTGGGTGAGTCTTCTCACAATCACAGATGGACATGTACAAGTAAATGCTGTACAGTGTTCCCTTCGATGGGAACCATCTGCAAATAAAACTACATATGGGTAGGTACAGATCTGTAAATAAAGAAGAATCTATAAAACTCAATAGAAGTAGTTCTAGAGAGGTTTGTAAAAAGAGAAACAGAGAATTTGTAACTGATTACTTAAATAATCATCCTTGTGTAGACTGTGGAAACACAGATATAAGAGTTCTAGAATTTGACCACATAAATGATGATAAAGAAGGAAACATATCTCATGCAGTAAATAATGCATGGTCTTTAGAAAGACTAACAAGTGAGATAAGTAAATGTGAAGTGAGATGTGCAAATTGTCATAGAATTAAAACAATTGAAAGAAGAAATCAACTTTTTATAAACCAAACAAAAACTACATAAAAAATGGGTAAGATAGGAAAAATCTCCACTTTAAAGAAGGAGTATAACAATTCTCAGTTACAAACTATGCAAGGTGGACTTGCTCTTAAAGGCTTTACAAGAATTCCTGGTACAGGAGTTTTTAAGTATCCTTATAAAGAACTTGATGGACAGTACAGAACAGGCTTAGATGCTAGTGCTGCATACATCAGAAGAATACAAGATATAACTGAAAGAGAGTTAGAAATTGAAAGAGTTACTAATTTACGTAAAAGATTAGAAGCTGCTTTAGGTGATATTGATTTAGGTCCTCGTTCTAGTTTCTGGAACTATGGTTTATCAACTTCTTCAGATGACATGTTACATGTGCAAGCTGTTAAATTATTAGATGGTGATAACTATTTTGATTTTAGCAATCCATCTCAAGAATTAGCCTTTGCTTGGTTAAGAGTTCATCCAACAATTGCTTCTAGCTATCAAGCTTGGGAGCGTGGTGAATATCCAGCAGATACACAATTCTATGTAGCAGATGATGAAATTGAAAATGCAGTAATATTTAAGAAGAAGCAGTTAATCAATAAGGCTATTATTAAATTTGATGCAATGTCTGCAGAGAAGAAACGTAAAGTGGCTAGATTATTAGGATTACCAGTTAGTGAAGATTCAAGAGAAGACATGGTATATAATCAAGTGGATAACCTATTAAAACAAACAGAATTCAAGAATGGTAAACATCAAGGTTTAAATCCTGTACAGGTATTTGGCCAGTTTGCAGACATGAAGGAAAACTTACTCCATATTAAAGATTTAGTAAAACAAGCTATCACTCACTCTATATATCGTGTAAAACCTAATGGTAAAATTACTGAAGGAGAAAATGAAATAGCTAAAGATGAAGAAGATTTGGTGAAGTTCTTAATAGATGAAGATAACCAAGATGCGTTGTTAACATTAGAAGGCAAATTGAAAAGTAAAAAATTAGCATCGATATGATCCCAGTAGATAGTTTATTATATAAAATAGATCAGAAACTAAATAAACTATCAACTAACGAACATCAACAGATTCAATTAGAAGATAAGATTTTAGCTCTGAATGAGGCCCAAATTAAAATGGTCAAGCAAAAGCTTGATGGTCCAGCCACTCCAAGTACACTTGGTTTGGATGCTTTCAGAAAGCGTTATGAAGATCTTCAGAAACTGATTGAAAACTATGAGGATCATCCTTTACCCTTGGTACCAACTAACCCTCAGTTACATCAGTGGACTGCAGATTTAACAGGAATTACACCAGCATATATGTTCTACATGGATTCATATGTTGTGGCAGATAAAGGTAGATGTGTAGACAGAACTATATGGATTAATAGAGAGTTAGTAAAACATGGAGATATTCCTGTTATTATAAACAACACTCACTATAGACCATCATTTGAATATCAGGAGACATTTAGTAACATCAATACAAACCAGATAATGGTTTACTCAGATGGTACCTTCACTCCAAAGACATTATATCTATCTTACTTAAGATATCCAAGATATATAGATAAAGTGGGATATGTTCACTTCGATGGAACAGATTCTATAACCACAGATTGTGAACTTGCTATGTATCTAGAAGATGAATTAGTAGATTTAACAGTTGAGAACTTAGCAATGTACACAGAGAATGCTCCAGCTGTACAAGCTGCTGAAGTTAGAATAAGAACAAACGAGTAATTTTTTTTCAAAATTTAAATAAAACAAAATGGATTTTTCATTAACCACGCTCTTTGTGGTGCCAGTAGGAAACACTCTACCTAGCACTGGATCCACACAAGACTTAACAGCAGGACAATTTGGTTTCTTTACCAATACCTATGCTGTAGCAACTGCAGGTAATATTGCAGCTGCCCCTTATTTTTATGCCGCTCAAGGTAGAGTAAACACATATTTGCAAGGTAGCAAAAGATCTGATAAGATCTCTGCTTCTAATGTAAGTGAATGGTACAGTGTTACAGGAAATCCTGTAGCTGCTAATCAAGTAACTGAAGTAGGTAATTTCACTGTTAAACCAGGAGAAATCATCACTTTAACTTTACGTGCTCATTCTTCTTATATTGATACTTTGTACTTTAATGGTTTCACTCGTTCAGTAACAGTTAATGCTCCTTGCTTAGCTTGTGGTGAGAACCCTTGTGGAGATGTTGATGTTCCTCAATTAATTGATAATTTAATTTATCATTTAGAGTTGAAAGCCCCAGGTAACAACCCTGACAACATTTCTTTTAGTACTTTCTATCAATTCCAAAGAGTTGGTGACGATCAAAATGCTAAATTAGTTATTAGCGGTAAGCCTTTAACTGTTTATGGACAACCTTGTGACGTTGCTGCTGATCCTTGGGAGTACGATCGTATGTGGTTCAGAACCTTCATCTTTGCTGGTCCTGCTACAACTGCTGACTTTATTGTTGCTGATCCTTGTAACATGGTAGCTGAGCCTGTAATCACTCAACGTTCTTCTTATGTTTCTGGTACTTCTGCTGAGATTCAACAATTAGAAAAGAATTTCTATAGTTATCAAGCTGGATATTTGAAGCATTTATACAGAATGGTTGGTTACAACGAAAACTTTGAAAGCTGGGTAACTAGTGGTACAACTTATGATACTTTGTATATTAAGTTTAACACAGTTGACAAATCAGAGTACAAGTGGGGTGACTACATCATTGAAGATAGCACTGTAATTATTGCTATTCCTCAAAGTCAAACTGCAGATATCTTAGCTATCTTGACACCAGCATTAGGACTTCCAGTTGATGACAGTGGTCCAATCACTTCTACAACAAGTACTACAACTACTATATGGCCAAGTACTTCAACAACTACTACTTTGATTCCTTAAGAAAAAGGGTAGTATCATATTAACCTATGCCAGAGGGTGAGAGGATGAATCTCAAATCCTCTGGCATTATTATTTTAAATAAGATGACTTTAGATTTCCTAGTAATAAATACGTATTCTACCAAAACATTAGGTATAGCTGACATATCAGTATATGACACTACTCCTCCTAATGTTTCTGCTCCTACTATGCAGATTAGTATTCCTGGATTCTCTACTCCTGTCTCTCTTCCATTTAGACCAAATGATTTTAATGTATATAATTCTATTATGTTAGGATTAAGTCCATTTCCTGCAACCACTCCTTTACCAGATGGTATATATGGTTTAAAATATTCAGTGGCTCCTGCTGCTACAAATTTTGTAGAAAAGAACTTCATGCGTACAGAAGTGATCCAAGAAAAGTTTGATGGTGCATTTATGAAACTGGATATGATGGAATGTGATTCAGCTATTAGAACACAATCAAAGGTTCAGTTAAGTAGTATAGATTTCATGATTCAAGGTTCTATTGCTGCAGCTAATAACTGTGCTATAGATACAGCAAACAAACTATATGTTCAAGCAAATAGACAATTAGATTATTTCTTAACCAACAACTGTGGTTGTTCTGGTAACAACTATATAAATAACTTCTATTGATATGGCAAACTGTAGAAACTGTGGCCTTAAAGTGGGCTGTGGTTGTCAATTAATTAATGGCTTATGTTCAGCATGTAATTACAAGTTGAAACAAGCATCTCAAAGAATTAAACATGTTATCTCCAAGATTAACCGATTGTTATGATAGTGCCAGTATCCCTGCATTATTATCTGATATAGATGAACGCTTAACTTACTGGGCTAATATTCAGTATAATAATTTAGTATTTTCACTAAACTATTATATCCCAGGACAAGTGATAGGCGACTTATTAAATTATAAACAAATATTAACATATAAACTTTGTAATCCATTTTACTGTGAACCTTATACAGTACAAATGATTGCTAGTAAAGTGAAGTTGTTAATTTATAAATAAACTGAAAAATGTCTTGTACAAGTTGTTATAACGGATGTGTTACTGTTACTCCTGATGAATGTGTTAGGTATACAGGTTTAAGTATCCCAGCATTAAATATCTCTACAGGAGATACATTGAAGCATGTAGAGCAAATGATTACAGATAAACTTGTACCATTATTAACTGGTACAGGAGATGCAATTACTCTAGCTTCACCAGACGTATGTACATTAATTACTGGTTATCTTACAGCAGGATTAACTCATAATTCTCAAGATTGGATTAAAGCTCTTGCTAAAGGAGAGTGTGACTTACAAGCACAAGTGTTAGCAATTGATTCTATATTAGCTACATTGAATGCTGATTATAGTATTGGTTGTCTTTCAGGTGTAACTGCTTCTTCTGATACTCATGATATTGTACAAGCTATAATTACAAAGCTTTGTGCAACTGCTGCAGGATTAACTGCTTTAGGACTTGATGTAAGTACAAACTATGTAAAGCTTGCTGACTTAAACACTCTAATTGCTGCTTATATAGCTGGTACAAGTGGAGGAAGTTCTAATCAACAATATTTAAAAATGATTCCTTATACAGCTATGGAATATTATGGACCTCTTACCAATTTTGATGGTACAGGTGCTGGTATTTCTACATTAGGTTGGTATAAGGTTTATTTATGTAATGGAAATAATGGCACTCCTGATCATAGAGGTAGAGTGGGAGTTGGTGCTATAAATAATGTTCCTGGTGGTGCATTGAACCCTGCTGTAAATCCTACATTTGCTGGTAATCCAAATTATAGTGTTTATGATGTAAGTGGTGCAAATACAGTGGCATTAAATGTTTCACAATTACCAAGTCACTCACATAATTCATCTGCTATTTCTAGTGCTCAAGTAAATGATCCTGGACATAGTCACTATTTTAACTATCTTAATAAAGGTGGTGGAGATGGTTCAAATGTATTTGGTAGTGAAAATGGCTCATCTAATAAAGCTACAACTACTAGTAAAACAGGTATAACTGTAGATGTAAATACAACTATGACTATTTCACCAACAGGAAATGGTTTAGGTCATGCTAACATACAACCTGTATTAGCTTGTAACTATATAATGTATATTCCTTAATATTATAAATCAACAATAAATGTGTCAACCTGGCGATCCTTGCTATAGTGCATTTTATCAACCAAATGAAAATCCTGGTTGTAATGCTTGCGAAACTGATTCAAATCACGTAGAATATATTGGACCTAACTTACCTAACTCAGGAGTTCACAATGGAGATTGTTTAACTACTGCCTTAGAGAAGATAGATGAGGCTATTGGTTCAGGCCCTGTTGGGCATAATGGTACCTCAGGAACTTCTGGTTCTTCTGGACATAATGGCTCTTCTGGAACATCTGGTGCTACTGGTGCTACTGGTAGTGCTGGTACATCTGGATCAAGTGCTACATCTGGTCATAATGGAACTAGTGGTGTGTCTGGAACTAATGGTGTTTCTGGAACTAATGGAATAAGTGGTACATCTGGTCGTAATGGATCAGGTGGAACAAGTGGTTCTGATGGATCTAGTGGAAGCTCTGGAACTTCTGGTTCTACTGGTTTCTCTGGTACAGATGGTTCATCTGGTACATCTGGTACATCTGGAACTTCAGGTCGTGATGCTACAGCTGGTACATCTGGTAGTTCTGCTACAAGTGGTACATCTGGTTCTGCAGGAACATCTGCAAGTAGTGGTTCATCTGGAACAAGTGGTACATCTGGTTCTTCTGGTTCATCAGGAACTTCTGGTACTAATGGTTCATCAGGAACTGCTGGTGCAAATGGAGATAAATATCTTACAACTTCTACTACATCTTTAACAATAGGAACAGGAAGTCGTACATTAACTGTTACAACAGGACTTGCTTATAGTGTGGCTCAAACAGTACTTTTAGCATATGATGGTTCTAATACAATGGAAGGAACTGTTACTAATTATAATAGTGGTACAGGTATAATGGCTGTTAATGTATTAACAATTACAGGTTCAGGAACATATGCAGTTTGGGTTGTAAATTTATATGGTGCTGCTGGTGGTAATGGTACATCAGGTACAAGTGGTTCAACTGGTTCTAGTGGTACAACTGGTACTAATGGAACAAATGGTTCTAGTGGTACATCAGCTTCTTCAGGTACACATGGAACTAATGGTTCATCAGGTACAAGTGGAACTAATGGTACTAGTGGTACAAATGGAACTAACGGTTCATCAGGTACAAGTGGAACTAATGGTACTAGTGGTACAAATGGAACTAACGGTTCATCAGGTACAAGTGGAACTAATGGTACTAGTGGTACAAATGGAACATCTGGTGTTGGATATTCAAATATTACATCAGCAACAAGTGCCACTCCTGCATCAACAGGAGTAATTACATTAACAACTAATGGACAGGGAGCTTACATAACAGGCGATAGAGTTAGAGCAGTTAATACTGTTTCTAACTATTTTGAAGGAATAGTTACTATCACAGGTAGTACATCATTTGCAATTACAGCTGATTATAATGTAGGAACAACAACAGCTACATCTTGGACTTTATCAATAGCAGGAGTTAGAGGAGTTACTGGAGCTAGTGGTACAAGTGGAGTTAATGGAGCTAGTGGTACAAGTGGAGTTAATGGAGCTAGTGGTACTAGTGGTACAAATGGTACTAATGGTTCAAATGGAGGAACAGGACCAGTGGGACCAGTAGGACCAGTGGGACCAGTGGGACCAGTAGGACCTGGATTTACTTCTATATCTCCAACAAATTCAGGATCTATATTAACTGCTAATGGTACATCAAATAGTGCTACAGCTAACACCACTATGACAATTAGTGGAAGTGATATGACTATTGGTGGATGGTATATAAATTCTGTTGTTAGATATGGTTTGAAAAATTCAGTGACAGGAATGTATATTTCTTCAAAAGATGCTGGTTATTGGGATTTTTCTGCTGATTCTACTACTATTTGTTCTTTAAGATTCTTTTTAGGTGGTAATGAAAATACTTATCAAAATCAAATTACATCTTCTAGTGATGGAAATATGTATTTTTATACTAATGGAGGAAGTACAGTAAGAATAAGATATGATGGTACAGGTGTTACTATGTATGGAGCATCTGGTTGTACAGATAGTTTTACAGCTTCTGCTTTCTATGAGAGTTCAGATATAAGATTTAAGAATGTTATAGAAACAAATCCAACTGTTAATGTTTTAGGTATAGATGTAATTAAATTTACAAGAAAAGATAATGAAAAGGTTAGATTTGGTTATTCAGCTCAACAAGTACAGACAATTATTCCTGAGGCAGTAATTGGAGAAGATGAATTAACGGTAAACTATTCAGATGTTCACACATTAAAAATAGCAGCTTTAGAAAAACGCATTGCAGAATTAGAAGCTAAATTAAATAAATAATGAGTTGGTCAGCATTAGCAAATAATCAAACGGTATCATGTAATAACTTACAGGATGCAGTTAATAATGGTGTATTTACATTACAAAATACAATTCCAGTTAGTAATAAACAAATTAATAAAAGTGAAGCAGAGTATTATGTTTATATAAATGATATAGCTAAACTTAATAATCAACTTGTTGTTAAATCAAATTTAGTTTCAAATGTAGGAACTAACTATATTACAGCTATAGATGGGAATCCTGGTTACATATATCGTTCAACAGATGGTGGAGTTTCTTGGAATGCATTAACTTCAGTAGGCTCAAATTATTGGACTTCAATAGGAATGTCTAGGGGTGGACAATATCAGTCAACAGGTGGGGCTACTGCTGTTCTTAGAACTTCTAATAATTATGGTGCAACGTGGACACCAGACACTGACCCTTATCAAGACCCATATTCTTTAGGTGTTAGTAGCACTGGCCAATATCAAATATATGCGCCTGATTTTAGCTATGTGAAATATTCAAGTGATTATGGAGTTACTTTTCGTAATAGTAGTACTTCAGGGCAATGGTGGTATGGATGCGTAGCTATTTCTGGTAATGGACAATATGCATTAGCAGCAGCAGGAGGAGGAGGTTCAACAGGTTATGGATTTGTACAAATGTCTACTAATTATGGTGTAGATTTTACTAGAATATCAGGTGCAATTAATTCTTCTGCTGTAGATTGGGAAGCTTGCGCTATATCAAATGATGGAATGTATCAGGTAGTTTGTCAAAATGGTGGTTACTCGTGGAAATCAACAGACTATGGAGTTACTTGGACACAAATTACTTTGATAGGAGGAACAGGTACTTGGAGAACAGCGTGTATTTCTTCAACTGGAAAATATTGGATTATAGGAGATTATGGACATAATGCATATCTATCTAGTGATTATGGAATTACTTGGTCAACATCTTCATTAGGTGCTCTAAATTTTAAAGCTTCAGCAATGTCAACAAGTGGTCAACATCAATATTTAGCAGTACAAAATGGATATCTTTATTGCTCATCTGATTATGGTTCATCTTGGGTTGCTATGACATCTGCTGGTTCAAGATATTGGAATGGGATAGCTGTTAAATAAATTAATAAAAATAAATAAATAAACCAATATGACAGCAGAAATTACGCTTACACTAGCAGGATCTGATACAGGTCCTTTTAATCTTTATTCAGATTTAGATGGATATACAAATGCTTTTCAAACAGGAATAGCTAAAAGTGTATTAACAGGAGGATTTACAACAGGAACAGTTCCTGATGGTACTTCTATAATAAGAGTTACTTCTGAAGGAGTTTGTGGAAATCACATAGATCTTAATATTATAGGAAACACCACAACTACCACTAGTTCTACTAGTTCTACAACCAGTACAACATCTAGTACAACATCTAGTACAACAACACCAAATCCTTATTCAGTGACATTAGCTGAAATAGCATTTCATGCAAATCCATCAAGTGGATGTAGTCTTGGTACAATACTAAGAATATTTTTAGATGTTAGTGATTATGCCTTATTTATTGCTAATAGTAATTCATTTGCAGGAATAGGTGGAGGAGGTGCTACAACCTGTACAGCTATAGCTAGAGATCATTTAGGTAATCCTATAACTGATTACTTGTTTGATAATAATAATATTTGTTGGCATTTGTCATCAGGTGGGTTTACATATAATTCCAATCAGTGTTAATATAAAATATCAAAAACCCTGTTTGTTGGTTTACAGGGAGTCCCCTGGGGTTTCTACCCTGGGGGTTTTTGTTTTAGCTCTAATTAGATTGATTAATCTATATAATCAAATTAGTTAATTAAATTTGGTGAATATCAAAAATATTCCCTATCTTTACAGTAATTTTAACTAAACTTAACCGTATGTCTGAAAACCAATCGCTTTTAGAACAGCTTGAGCAAATGTTGCATTGGAAGAAATCAAAGAAATACTATGCTGAAAAGCTAGGAATTACAGAGGCTGAAGTAGATGAGTTACTGCTAGATATTAGGAAAAGGGAGACAGTTGAAGATGATGCAGAGATTGGAAACTATATAGCAGACCTAGAAGAAAAGGTGGTTAAGTTTACAGAGGATATAGCTAAGGGTACAGGAGAATTAGTCCTAAATACAAAAGATGAAATTAAGAGTCTAGATGAGCTAATTGAGAAGTGTAAGATAGATACAGACAAGTGGGAGATAACTAAATATGTACAGAATTACTGGGGGAATGGAGATTATCCTCATTGGCAAGTAAAAGCCTGGTTAGGGAAGAAGTCTACAGAACAAGTTTTTCAAGATGCGTTTGTAGACTTTTTAGCTTCATATAAGCCTGTAAGTCAAGAAGTTATGAGTCCTAAGTGGGAAGGAAATAAGGTTCCTGCTATGTTAATTATTAACAAACAGGATTCTCATTTGAACAAATATGACATTGATGGTAATAATGATGTGACTGATAGGTTAGCTAATATCATGTACAAGGTAGAGGTGATTGCTAATCAAGCAACACTTTCAAATAACTTAGATCAAATTACATATATCCTTGGTTCTGATGAGTTTAACAGTGAGTTTACAGGAATGACTACAAAGGGCACTCCTCAGACAAACACTCATACATATCAAACATCTTTTGAATACATTTGTGGACATGAGGTATTAATGATTACAATGTTATTACAATATGCTGAACATGTAAATATAGTGTATGTAGCAGGTAATCATGATGAGTTTGTAGGATGGCATATGGTTAATTGGTTACAAACTTACTTTAGAAACATAGAAAGGTTGAGCTTTGACTGCTCTCCTAAATATAGAAAGTACATAAGTTATGGTAATTCAGCATTGATGTTTAACCATGGAGATGCTATTAAGCCTGCTAAGTTAGCAGCATTATTTCCAATGGAGTTTAAAGATGGTTGGTCTTTCCATCAAAACTTTTATATATTCACAGGAGATAAACATCATGAAGTAAGTCATGATTTTAATGGTATTAAATTTTACCAAATTCCAGCATTCTCTAATGCTAAGAGTCTTTGGGATGATAAGAATGGTCACACAATGTCTAAAGCTGAGGTGACTGGATTCTTAATAGAAGAAGCCTCAGGAATGACAAATATATTCAAACAGTATTTATAATGGCAACATTAAGAAAAATGGTCTCAGATATTCGTGGTATGAACAAACTCATATCCACAGATAACCTTATTACAGATAGGGTGATAGCTTCTGAAATCAGAGTTAACACACAATTATTAGTAAAACGTGAGGCAAACCTCAGAAAGCTTTGGGCTACTGACACTGTATTTACAACCATTCCTTGCTTAGAGCTTGTTGAAGTTCCTATCTCTGAATGTTGTGCATATACAGATCCTTGTACTGTTGCAAGAACTAAATTTAAATTACCACGTATCTCTGAAGGAAATTATCAATATCTTATTCAAGGTGTTTGGTCAATTAATGCAATGGGTGGACAGGGTAAGAAATTAAAAGAAATTACAATCAATAGATATTTAAACTTGTTACAGCTTCCTATTATTAAAAAGCAAGAATACTATTGGATAGCTAATGAATATCTATATGTAAATAATCCTAACTTGAAATCAGTTAGAATGGCTGCATTCTTTGAAGAGGATGTGCCAAATGATTTAATGTATCCAGAATGTGGATGTGGCAATGTTGAATATGATTTAACTGAATATTGCTTAAATCCATTAGATAAAGAATATGCTTGCCCTGGTTATTTAGAACAACAAGTGCTAGCAATGACCAATCAAAAGTTACTACAGACATACTTTAAAATTGACGATGATAAAACAGCAGATGTCAAAGATGATCAAGTAAGTAAAGTGTAAACATGCGTATAAAGATAGATTGGAGAAGCTCCAGTAAGGAAAACTACAATAATTTCTGCAAAAAAAATCCCACTATTAAAATTACATTTGATGAGTGGAGAAACATTATATATCTATATAATGAATCTTTCAAGAATTATATTTTAGAAACAGGAGAGAAAGCTAAGCTTCCTTTTGGATTTGGGGAGTTCTCAATCAATAAAAAGAAAAGAAAGAAACTAAAAGATGTAGATGGTAAAGAATATATTAACTTACCAGTTGATTGGAAAAGAAGTAAAGAGAAGGGTAAAATAATATACAACTTTAATTATCACACAGAAGGTTATTTCTTTGGCTGGATGTGGTTCAAAGAAACAGCTAGACTAAAGAATATAAATCTTTGGTATTTTAAACCTACTCGTACAACATCTAGGTTACTTTCACATTATATAAAAACAGACAATAAGTATCAACATATTTATTGTGAATGGAAAACTTAAAAAAATGTCATACTATTACAAGTACAACTTTGTCTCTCCTCAACCAATCTATGCAACTGTTAAGGAAGAGTTAAAAAGTTATTTTGATACAGGTGCAGTGGATGATTTGCTGTTTCCTACTTATTTAGACAAATGTTTAAAGAAGTTAGGTAGAGCAACTTATGTCATTTCTGAAGACATTCTTCATATGAATGACTTTGAATCTAGACTTCCTGATAACTTCTATGCTGTAAGAGAAGCTTGGATGTGTACAGAGATACCATCTAACTATCCTTATCAAACAGCTAATTCATTCTATTCTCAAGCATCCTCACAGACAACTATTCAAGTGTCTCCATATATAAGTGGAACTGTACCATGTACTAATCCAAAATGTACTACAGGATGTCCTGAATGTATGCCTGAACTTATACAAGCTGTATATAAAACTAATCAACAAGTTGCTAGAGGATATAGAAATGAATACTTACTTAAGCCAGGTAATATATCTGTAAGAAAGAACTGTGATGTAGAATATACTAATGCTTGGGAGTTTTATGTTCCACCTCCACCAATCCATGAGTTCACTCCAGGTTCTGCTAGCTATGACTCATTTGATATTAGAGATAATAAATTTGTTACCAACTTTAGAGAAGGTACAGTTCATTTGATATTTTATGCTACAGAGTATGATGAAATAGGTAATCAATTAGTTCCTGATAACTATCGTATTAGAGAATATGTTGAGCACTTTATTAAGTATAAAGTGTTTGAAACATTAACTAATCAGTTAACAGATGAAACCTTTGCTCAGTTACAACAGAAATTAGGATATTATAAAGGTTTGTCTGATGAGGCTTTCATCATGGCTGATATTGAAATTAAGAAACAAGATCCTTGGGCTAAACAAAGAAGGATTAAGAATGACTTGAATAGATTCAATATGTATGAATTACCTAATAGATCTTATAACGCATACGGTTGGGGAAGAAACTAATAATTAACTATGGCTGAAGAACAACAACAAGGACCAATTAGACAAGAGTATAATCTTGGTAGAATTGGTTTAAATATGGATTCAACCGTAAATCAGGTTGAGAAAGGTAAGCTTACTTATGCCTTAAATGCTGCATTGGAAAACTTTGATGCTAATTCTGTTAACTATCAGAATGAGCAGGGAAATACCTTTTGCCTACAATTTCCTGATGGTTATCAACTTATTGGTCAACACTTTATTCAAGAACAAAGTAAACATATATTCTTTTTAGCAAATCCTTTAACAGGAGGTTCTGAAATAGGATATATGGTTAATAATGATTGTGTTTATCATAAATACATTAATGGAGATTGTCTTAATTTTAATATAGAATATCCAATTCATAAAGCTGTACATAAGATTACAAACTGTACAACAGAGGTATATTGGACAGATGGTCTTAATCCTAGAAGATTTATAGATTTAAATAATCCTCCACTTACTACAATTTATCCAGATGGAGTTATTTGTAACCCAATTGAACTTCCTGTAATTGATTGTAATAAGTTAAGTATTCAGCCTAATTTTAATATACCACAATTATCAATTAATAGTATTCTTAATGGTGGAGCTTTAATAGCTGGAACATATCAGTTTGCCATTCAATACTGTAGTGCTCTAGGAGATGCTTACACTTCTTACTATTCAGTAACCAATCCTACACCTATTGCTAATCCTCAACTTACCACAAATGATTTTAACTATCCTGTGGGTAAATCGATTGCAATAGATATTAGTAATATAGATCTTACAGGGTATTTTGAATATTATAACTTGGCTGTTATTAAAACTATAAATGGTGCTAGTGCTGTTTCATTGGTAGGAACATATTTTATTGATGGTGCTACTAAACAAATAGTTTATTCAGGTCAAGATGTAACAGCTATTCCACTTTCCACTGCAGATATAATTGAGAAGTTTCCTTATTATGATATTGCTCAAGATATAACATCAGTTCAAGATTTATTAGTATGGGATAATCTTACTTCTATAGATAGAGTGAATTATCAAAAGATTGCTAATCAAATTAATCTTGCATGGGAAACTTGGAGAATTCCTTCTACAGAAAACTATGCTGATCCATTAAATGCTGCTAATCTAAGAGGTTATCTTAGAGATGAAATATATCCATTTGAGATTGTTTTCTTACTTAGAAATGGTAAGCAAACAGATGGTTTTCATATTCCTGGTAGAAAAAAGAATGGTAATGAAGCTCATCCAGATGTAACAAAAGCTAGTAATGCTGACTATATTGGATCAGGAACAGTTGCTCCATATTGGAAAATATACAATACAGGAGCTCTAACAGACTATGCTCCTCAATATGCAGCTGCTGTAGATAAGACAACTTATAAAGGACCTTATCAATATGGTGAATTTGCTTATTGGGAATCTACAGAACTTTATCCATGTAATACAGATGTATGGGGAGATCTTGCTGATACTCCTATTAGACATCATAAGTTTCCAGATGTATCTGTAAGTCCTATTTTTGAAACACCAACCATTATATATTCTGGTAATCAAATATTACCAGTGATGCAAAATGATGCTGTATTTCCAATTGGTGTTAAAATAAACTCAGAACAAGTTTTTGAATTAATACGTCAATCTTCTCTTACACAATATGCAAAAGATCAAATTGTTGGATTTAAGGTGGTTAGAGGAGATAGAAGCACTAATCAATCTGTTGTAGCAAAAGGTATATTAAGAAATGTTGGTACATATTCAAGAGAAGGAACTTCTTACTACTATCCTAATTATCCTTATAATGATTTAAGTTCTGATCCATTTTTGTTAGCACAAAATAATGCTTATAACTCACAATGTGTTACTTATAGTATATCAGCAAGTATTGCTGGTTCAGTTCAATATACTAATTGTAATACAGGCGAAATAGCAGTGAGAACTTTTACTAGTAATGAAATATTTAATTTATGTTCTGTAACACTTCCTGTTGTAACAACAGGAACAGCTACTATTACAAATATAAGCGGTACATCTTATGTATTAACCTGTTATGATATTACTTACACGGAGTTTAATTATACAGATGCTCTTACACAACAACTTACTAATATTTATGTTTATCCAGGTAATCCAATAAATGTAAACTCTGTTACATTACCTAAAGTGGTAGGAGGATCAAACAAAGCTAGTGTAACAATAAATAATAATAATAAGAATACAATATGTTATCCAGCTAATTTGAATGGATTTTCTGATGATGGTTCTAAATATAGATATGTATTCAATTCACCTGAAACTTCTTTTGGACAGCCTACATTAGGTAATGTTCTTAAGATAGAGAATGCAATTTTTGGTGCTGGTAAAGCCCATTTTGTACAAGTTAAAAAGAATGCTCAATATAAACTAATAAGTGAAAGTGCACAAGTAGATGCTTTGAACTCAAGCTATAATATTGCTATGACTACAGGTACACTTGATGCTACAGCAATGTTCACTGCTTATCAAGCATATTTACAACTTTATATAAATGGTATCACTAGAAGAAACTATGCATATTCATTTAACTCTATAGCTAGTTATGATTATGGTGTTTCTGTAGATAATGGTTTAGGTATTAAACAAAGAGAACTTGATATATATCAATATCTTATTCCTGGTGTAGAATCAGTTGGTGATGATCTTACAATAAATAACTATCAAAGAGAATCTTCTGTTTATTTAAAGACAGCAGGAACTAATCCTCTTCCATATGTAAATAGAACACCTAATCTTCTTAATAATGGAATATCTGAGATTTCTGATATATCAAGATTTACTTTATCAGAAAATGGCAATTGTGCTACACCAGAAGATCAAAAAGATATTAAGGTGGTATCCTATTATGGATCTATTAAGAATATAATTCTTAATCAATGGGGACAAATGTATTCTTATAATACTATTGATACAGGATTCCAAAGACTTATTACAACAGCAGGTACAGATGAAACAATATTTGGTGGAGATACATTTATTGGAAAGTTTGCATTAAAAACCAAACTTCCTTTCTTTATTGATAATAGAGTGGGAGCTCCTGATGACAGTGATATATATTATGATGAAATAGGTAATGTGGCTTATCCACAATACTGGCATTCTTCTAGGTCTATTTTAAGTAATTATCAAGCAGGTAAAACAAGTCTTAAAAATATTATATCAGTTAAAGCTCATTACTTTGACTGTCCTAATAATCCAGCAATTGGAAGTACAACTACAACTACAACTAGTACAACTAAAGATTTGACTGGAACTGTAACTGTAAGTACAACAAATGCTTATTATGATGGTAAGTTCTATTTATTTGCATATGGTATACCATATTTCTATGTAGAATCTTCTATCAATACTGATTTACGTCAAGCATTTAACAATCAAGAAGGAGACTTCTATCCTCATGTAAGCTCTGGTATTCCTGACAACTGGTTACAACAATCTTTTGTTCCTATTGCTTTTGATAATACATATACATATAATGTTACGTTCTCTAAGCAAAATAAAGAAAACTATTTCTCTCATTTGCCTGTAGATTGGAAACCTGATAATTGTTATACATACTATCCATTTAGAGTTATATATTCTGAACAACAATCATCTAATCCTAGTACAAGAGTTAATAGCTGGTTAAACTATGCACCTATTTCTTTCTTTGACTTTCCAGAAAACTTTGGTAAGTTAGTTTCTTTAGATGGTATTCAGAATAAATCTATTCTAGCTAGATTTGAGAATAAGTCATTGTTATACAATACATTGTTAACAATGAATACAAGTAATCCTCAAGCTGCTTATTTGGGTAATCCTTCATTGTTTGGCAATCCTCCAGTAGATTTTGCTGAAACAAATCTTGGATATGTAGGTACACAGAATAAGTTCTTATTAAAGATTCCTCAAGGACAAATTACAATAGATGCTAAGAGAGGTCAGATATTTTTGATATCATTAAGTATGTATGGTAAATATGTTCCTGAAGATATCACTGGCTTTGGTTCTGGTGTGAACAGATTTATTACAGATCACTTACCATTTGAGATACTTAGATATTATGCTAATGCAGATGTAGATAATCATTTTAATGGTATAGGTGTACATGGTGTATATGATAGTAAGTATGATAGAGTGATTATCAGCAAGTTAGATTATATTCCTCAGTTAGCTTATGTAGGAGTTATTCAATATGATAGTGCTCTTAAGAAGTTTTATATAAATAAGACTTATGGTTCAACAACACTTAGACAATATGTAAATCTTACAGATCCTAAATACTTCTGTAATAAGTCTTGGACATTATCATTTAATGTAAATACAAAAAGTTGGGTAAGTTTTCATAGCTATATCCCTAACTTCTATATAGCAGAAAACAATATATTTTATTCTGGTTTGAATGAAGGATGTGACTTACATGCAATAGCTGTACAAGAGCTTCCTAATCCAACTACTACAACCACTACAACAGTTATATTGAATTGTAACTTAAGTGGTGATGCTATAAATGTTACTCCTGAATGGGTGAATCAAGATATTAATGTACATTGGGTTTGTGTTGGAGTTGATCAACATTATCAACAAATAGATATTAATCCTTATTCTCCTACATATAATACAACAAGAACAGGTGCACTATATCAAGCTAATGCTTATATATGTGGAGGGTCTGATTGTACATTAACACCAGGAAGTGCTGTTGTGGTATCATCTACAAATTGTGGATTGACAGCTGGTAGTGCTACATTATTACCATCACCTATAAACTGTACATTAATTGCTGGAACAGCTATTCTTAAATAATTAAAAAATAAAAATATGTCAAAAACTGTAGATATTACATTGGCTAGTGCAGGAGCAGACACTGGTCCATTTAAACTTTATTCTGATGCAGATACATATGGTGCTGCATTTGCTACAGGTGTAACAAGATCAAGTTTATTAACTGGATATACTTCATCAAATGTACCAACAGCTGCAACAATAATAAGAGTAAAATCTGATAGTGCTCTATGTACTAATTATGTAGATATGACTATAGTTAATCCTTATGCATGTACATTTAATGGTGGATTTACAGAAGTATTTTCAAAATTAACAAATTATGGTGCAAAAAATGTTGTAGTTGTTATTAGAAAAAATAATAATAATGTTACAGCATCAAGTGTTGGTGCAAATAGTAGTACAAATGCATATTTAAGTAATACAACTTGGACAGCTACTGATGAGTTAGAGATATTAGTAAATACCACAAATGGTACAAATATAAATGTTGCAAGTCCTACTATATTACCTAATGGAAGTATTGCAATTAGTCCAACAAGTACTGTAAATAATAATACACCTTCAGTGAAATTAGTTTTCAATGGAGATGGTAGTGGATGGGGATTAGGTTCAACTGCAATGTTCTACTTCAATTTTTCATTTACTGCAAGCTAAATTAATATATAAAATTAAATAATATGAATGTAATAGTTGTTTTAAATCAAGGATTAGGTTCTGATTTAGGACCTAATTTTAACCTTACAGCAGATGTGGGTGTAGTATCTCCATCAACAGCTACACTAACAGATTTACTAAGTCCTGGTGTTAATGTAGTAGTAGATAATACTGCTACTCAAATAATTGTTACATCAACAGGTACTTGTACAAATGCATTAACATTATCTATAATTCCATAATACAAATGTCTAAAGTAGTAATAGTAAAATTAACAGCAGCTGGAAACAGAACAGGACCATTCACTATTCTAGATAATCTAGGTGATGTCTTAGGTGTAGATATATCTAAGGAAGATCTTATTGATGGATATACAGTGAGTGTTTCTGATAGTGTTACTACAATTATATTACAATCCACTGGTAAATGTCATACATTAGTAGAACTTCCTATAGGAGCACTTACACAAGAACAGATTGCTGCTATACAATTTATACCTACCAATACAGCTACTATATGGAAACATCTATATTCTTCAACTATATATAACACATATTATGATAATATAGAACCGTTCATTCTAGAATACCCATTTGCATATCAATCATATGATGAAATATTACAAAATGTAAAAGACTATACCAGAGCTATTAAGTATCTTCCTAGCACTAGTGGAGCATACAATGATAACTCATCTATAGAAATTAATGGTTATTTTAATAAAGCCATTTTATATAATGGTCAACAATGTTCTGGTTTGTTAAACTTGGTTCCTAAACCATTGCGTAACTTACAATCATACATGAGCTATCCTATATACAACACTGATAGTAAAACAATCATGTATGCTAAGTCAGATGGCTTCTATCAATATAATACATTCTGGGGATTAGTTAAAGATAAAACCGTACCTTTGTTCTTAACCAGTTGTGAGTCTTTATCAATAGATAAAGTGTTAAATCAAGCTAACATGGATTATGGTAAACGTTCATATAAGAAAGAACCTTTAAGAGCTAAGTTCTTGAAGGTGAGACACATACTAGATAACAAATCTGATTTGCATCTAATTAGTGGATTCATTGTTACACCTGCTGAAATTTCATTTAAATAATGGCAAAGAGTTTAACATCAAATAAAGCTAGAGAAATTCTACATGACAAATCTGTTCATGGGCATCCTCTTACAGATAAGCAAAGAAGATTTTTTGGAGCTATCTCTGGAGGTGCTAAACCATATAAAGATGGAGGATGGTTAGATAAATATGCTAATGGTGGAGATGTTGTTGGTCCTAAAGCTGCTCCAATAAGAATTAATGGAACAGAAGTATTTGAACATGGAGAAGATACAGCTACAGCAGATAAAGAAGAGAATGGAGTTAATCCAACAAATCTTACAAAGAAAGGAGTTGAGTATGCAAAGAGTGTTGGTGAAGAAGCTCTAAAGAGAGGAAAGAAAGCTGTTATTACAAGTGATATACAAAGAGCTAAAGAAACAGCAGATGTTATTGGACAAACAGCAAACTTACCTGTGTACAACAATCCTGTGTTAAGAACATGGGATATTGGTGAATATGATGGAGCTCCAGAAGGAAGCTTTAAAGAAAAGCAATGGGCTGCTAAATCTAGCACTCCTGTTCCTGGTGGAGAATCTTTTGATAGCTTTAAAGCTAGAATGGAGAAAGCATTTAAATTTGCAGATAATGCTCCTAAAGATGATGACATAGTTACACACAGTAAGGTGACAAGAGCATTTAAAGCTCTTCATGACACAGGTGGACAATGGACTGATAAGACTACCAAAAAGTTCTTAAATGCTAAAGATGAGCCTAAGAAAGAGAATGGGGGCTGGTTAAATAAATATGAGCAAGGTGGAATGGTATTAGAAAAGATTCATGATAACTATGGTAAACAGAGTAACTATAATGATGCTAAAGATTCTACAGGTCCTGGATTTGTAGGACTTGGTTATGGTGCATCTAATTGGAAGTCTCCTGCATGGGGTGGACAGTTTCAGAATGGTGGTAATTTATGGAACACAGATAAAAAAGCTTTTGTAGATAGTACATTAAATGCTAATAAGAATCTAGACTTTGTGCATAGACTATATGATCCTAGTTTAGGAAGTATACAAATACCTGGCGAACATGGTAGAAGTACACACTATATGGCTAATTATAAAACTAGAGCTTATCCTGAAGTGGTAAACATACATGGTAAACTTCAATATCTTCCTGGTGATAAAGGATATGATTATGCAGATTCTACAGGAGAATATATAAATTTTAAGACACCTGAACAAGCTGAATGGTTTGCTTCATCTATAGATAATACCTCTGGATATAAAATGGGAACTAATGTATTAAGTAAAATAGATCCTAAGACAGGAAAACCAAAAATGCAAATGGGTGGAAGTATGCCAGGTGCTGTAGGATTCACATACGCACGCACAGCTGGCTCAGCTCCTGCTAATGGTAAGTATACTAAGAAGACAAAAGCAAGTGCCCAGAATGGCAAGGAAATGAGTTTCTATCAGAATGGATTAGATTTCACTCCTAAGACTATAAGTAAGAATGGTTCTGTAATTGAAGATGATATGGGTCAATGGGCTCATCCAGGTGAGGTAACAAGAATCAATTCTAATAATATTACAATGGAAGGAGTTGATTATCCTGTTCTTGGTGTATCTGATACAGGACATCAGCAAATGATGTATCCTGATCAACACTATAAGTTTGATGGTAAGAAGGTTACAGAATACCCAATGGCTCAAGATGGTACAAGATTAAATGTAGATTTAAAGAAACAAGCTGAAGAGTTCTTAGCTAGACAAAATACTAACAGATCTACAATGTCTCAATACACTCCTAAAGCAGGAGAAACTGAAAGATTAGATAGAGAGAAACAACAAAGATTAGCTGAGCAAAATGCCCCATTAAATAGAATGGCTGCTAGTAAAGGTGCTGCAAATATGCAAGATGCTATGGAGTTTGCAGCATTAGTTGAAGGTGGGATGGCAGCAGGAAAGTTTGCAGGTAAATATCTTACAGAAGAGACAGCTTTAAAGAATGCTTATAAATTAAACCCTTATGCGTTTACACCTAATTCTGAAAATTATTATAGGATGATAGGTGATGCTGGATTAGAAGATTTACAAACATCTGGAATTGTAAGAAACAATCAACAAAGTTTTTATAAAGATGGATATCCATTTTTCTCTAAAGGAACTCCAATAGATAATAGATATAGTAGTTCAGTTATGGAAGGTGGTACATATCAAGGTCCTCACATGTTAGAAGTGCAAAGTAATAATCAAATAGGGAGTAGAATGGCAAAGAATAGTCATGCTTATTATGCTCCTGATCCAAATATATTTGTAGCTAGAGATAAAATAGGAATAGACAATCCTAATTTAAAAATATATAAACAAGATTGGTTAAAAGGATATAAAGAAGTTCCTAAACCAACTATTACACAACGAGTTACAAGAGGGCCCATTAACTATTGGGAAGAACCTGGATTTGCTAAAAGAAATCCAAACTTCAATCCTGAGGCATATGCAAATAGTCCTGTAGGTAATCCAAATGCTTCAAGAGATATTCCTAAAGGAATGGAACCTAGATATTTTGAAGATAATAAAAATGGTGGCTGGCTGAATAAATACAAATAAATCATACAAACGTTCGATATGAAAGATCAAATTTTAAAGATGGCTGGAGTTAAATCTGAAAAGGAATTTTATAACAAGTTTCCTACAGAAGAATCATTTAAAGCTAAATATGGTAAGCAACTTAAAAAAGCTGAAATGGGTAGTAAAATGGTGAATACACAATTACATCAACTAACTGATTTTGGTAATCCTCCTAAAGCACAAGTTGGCTGGTTAGGTGGTGGAGCTACTTCTGATCCATCAACAGGAATGATTAATAGTGCAAGTGGTACAGTTAGTAAAACACAAACAGACGCTTTAGGATTTGCTGATAAAGCTCCAGGTGCTGGTGGATTTGATTATGCAGGTGCAGCTATGGCTGGTGTTGGTGCATTACCTGGAATTATAGCTGGTGCTCAAAAGATAGGTCAACAAAATGATGATATTAAAAAAGCTAATCAAGCTGCTCAAGTTAGTCAAGTGGTAGCATCTGCTGCTGAATCAAGACCTGAACAAATGAAACGTAAATATGTGGAAGCTCCAATAATAAATTCTGGAGGTACAGGAGTAGGAACAAACTTTTTAAGTGCAGCTAATGGTACAATGATAGGTGGTAATCCAACACAAATACAAAATACATATGCTCCTACAGGAGACTTATATGGTGATCTTGGATATGAACCTTTAAATGATAGTAATACTAAAAAATATAAAAAAGGTGGATATATTCCTACAGCAGAGTTTGGTGATTACTTCCAAGATTCAGGTCAAGCTGAGATTGGTGGTGCTGCAGGTCAAGCTATAGGCACAGCATTATTTGGACCTCTTGGAGGAATGGCAGGAAAGCTTTTAGGTAATGTTGCTGGTAATCTATTAGGTGGTGCTGATGATATGAATAAACTTCATAGATATCAAGATGCTACACAACAAAATACACAAAGAGCTGCATTTGCATCAGGAGCAAATGCTCTTCATTCTGCTAATTCAGCAAATATGGAAGATGGTGGATATATAGATAGTGAACACAAATGGATGAGTCATGACTGGCAGCCACAAGTGATTACACATTTTGGTGATATGAATGTATCTCAAGTACATAACTTTGCTCATCAAGGAATGGATTCATTAAGAGCTGGTGGACATTTAAAAGAATATACACCTCCTAGTGCAGAAGCTATGTTTACAGGAAGACCTAATATGGCTTTAGGTGGTGAGTTACAATCTCATTGGGGGGGTGGATTAGAAACCATATCTCATAATCCATATGATGCTAGTGAAATTGTTATGCCTAAAGGAAATTCTCATGAGGAATCAGATGGCAAAGGAAGAACAGGTATTGGTATTACATATGGTAATAATCCTGTAGAGGTTGAAAGAAATGAACCAATAGTTAAAATGGATAATGGTGGTAATCAACAAGATGCAGTGGTATTTGGTAATATGATAGAAGATGAAAGTGGTAAGAAGTATAAAGTGTTAGCCAAGGACATAGCTGAAAACAATAATAAACAAACAAAACTTAAAGATAAAGCTATAGCTAAAGCAGCTGAATATCAAGGACATACACCATATGATCAATTTAAAATGAATAGTTCTATAGCTACATCAATTGGAACAGATATGAAATTACAACAAAACTCTATGAAATTAAAAGACCTTGCTGGTAAACAAAGTGCAATTCTTGATATAGCAGCAGAACATGGATTAGATTCTGATTCTTTAGCTAAGGGTAAAATCAAACAAGCTAAGTTTGGTAAGAAATTAAGTAAAGCTGCAGATGGTAAAGTAGTAGCAGACGATATTGTAAGAAGAGCTTTAGGACCTAATTATAAACATTATGATGATATTATTCCATATAAATATACTGATGATAATTTACCAACTATAAGTTCACAAGAAGCAACATCATCTAATTCTATTGGAGGACCTAGTGTTCCAGAGTTTGCTAATTTAACAGATCAACGTAGTCCAAATTATGCTTTTGATAGTGCTTTTAATATGTCATCAGCTAGTCAACCAACTAGTCAACCAGCTAGTGGTCCTGGATTTGGTCAAAAAGCATGGGACATAACAAAGAAAGTAGGTAAAACTCTTGGAAAAGGATTTGATAAATATGGTCCAGCTGTATTATCTAATGTAATGCCTTTTGTAAGACCTACAAATCAAAGACCTTTAGATCCTAGTCAGACATATCCTGAAATGATGGCATTAGCATTGAATCAACCTGAAGCTGTTAAAGCTCAGACATTCCAACCAATGTTAAAAGACCAACCTTCTAGAATCTCTTTACAAGATCAAATTAATACAATAGATGCTCAGTCTAGAGCTGCTATAAGAGCTATGGGAGAAAATCCTGCTGCTCAAGCTCAAATACAAGCTAATGCTATTGATGCTAAGAATAGAGTGCTAGGAGAACAGTTTAGAATGAATCAAGGAGCAGCTGATCAAACATATGCAGCTAATAGAGCTACATTAAATGATGCTCAGTTAAAAAATTTACAAATCCTTGATAATCAATATACTAGACAATCTGAAGCTAGCTCTAAGACCAAACAACAAGCTATTGAAATTGCTAAATCTCTTGCTGCTAAGAAGTTACAAAATCAAATGGAGAATCGTGATCTTGCTATCAAAGAGAACTTATACAATTATAGATTCTCTCCAAGTGGTGTAGCTTACAATGTTAATGATCCTTATCAATTTAACTTGGCTGGTACTGGTAATTCTAACTCTGGGAGACAACAAGCTCCTGCAGGATTCAAATTCTTATATGATGCTGCAGGCAATGTAGAAGATATGAAGAAAGAAAAAGCTGCTAAGAGTGGTGCTAAACTTAAAGCTAGAAATGGTGCTATTGTAAAAGCTATGAAATCTCTCTAACTAATTCAGTTATACCAAATTAACAAAATCTATTATTGCTCTTGGTATATATTATATTTTAAATTACATTTGCTAATTCTATTATTATGGCTTCATTTACAGGAACAATATATCTTACTATCAACCAAATAAATGGAAAAATTTATATTGGTCAGACAGGAATTGATAAAAAATTCTATATAGGAAGTGGTAAAGCTATTAAATTAGCTATTAGAAAATATGGAAAATGTAATTTTAATAAAATAGTTCTATTATCTAAAATATCTTGTGTAGAAGAATTAAATAAATGGGAAGAGTTTTACATCAATTTATTTAATTCTAAAGATCCAAAAATAGGATATAATATTAAACCTGGTGGTAAAAATGCTAGTTTTAGCCACACTCCAGAATCTATTAGTAAAATAAAAACAAGAAGTAATAAAGAAGATAACAAGTTGAGAATCAGAGAGATACAAAAATTAGCTGCTCAAAGTTTAATAGGAACTCATAAATCTAAAGAAGAAAAGTTAAGAATGTTATCTACAAAATATGGTTTTATAAAAGAAATAGAAGTTTATACAAAAGACGGTAAAAAAGTTTATGTATGTAACTTTTCTAGTGAAGCTTCTGAATTTACTGGAGTTAAAAAATCAGGAATTAAAAACAATCTATCAGGACTAGCTAAATCTGCTGGAGGATACGTTTTCAAATATAAAGAAATATAAAATGGCAAGTTTTACAGATACGATATCAACCTTTAATCCTTACATCCAACAGCTTCCCACAGAAGCTATGGTGCAAGTTGGCATGCAAAAGCAGGCTCAATATAACCAGGGTGTGCAAAAAGTTCAAGGCTACATTGATAATGTAGCTGGAATGGATGTATTGCGTCCTCAGGATAAAGAATATATGCAATCTAAACTTAATGAATTAGGTAGCAATCTTAAGAGTGTAGCTGCTGGAGATTTCTCTAATCAGCAATTAGTTAACTCTGTGGGGGGTATGGCTACAAACATTGTTAAAGATCCTATTATTAAAGCTGCTACATACTCTGCTAGTTTGGATAAAAAGAATCTAGCTCAAATGGAAGCTGATAGAAAAGAAGGTAAATTGGCTTCTCAAGATGAATGGTTATATACTAAACAACGTAATACTTATCTTTCAAATGATAAGTTAACTGATGAAAAGGGAAATCCTATAATGCTTAATTCTCAGTATGAAAAAACTGTAGATGCTGATAAGATTATAGCAGATCAGTTAAAGCTGGTTGAGAATGGTAAGTATACAGCAGAACAAATATTTGTTACAAATTCAGATGGTACTATTCAAAAGGATATAAATGGAGTTCCAAAACTTTCTGAATACACTGTAAAAACAATTAGGGAAGGTAAACTTCCTCAAAATGTAATAAGTGCTATTCAAACTGCTATGGATAGACCAGACGTACAGAAAGCATTAGCTGTTAGAGGAATGTATGAATATAGAGGATATGATAATGCAGAAGAGTTTGCAGGGTATTTAGGTAATCAAGCTTTAGTAGCAAACAAAGATCTTTTAACTAGTTTGAATGCACAGAAAATGGACTATCTTAAAAAAGCCAATTCTGCAAGTAACTCAGATGAGAAAGGATCCTATGAGCTTTTAGCTAGTAAAATGGATGATAAGATAAATAATATAAATAAAGAAGCAACTAATCTTCGTGATATTTATAAACAATATGGTGATAGAAATTTAGATGCATTAAAAGCTTCTATATATCAAAAGAAGATTACAAGTAACTATTTGAATATGTTTAATCCTTCTATAAGTGAAACTTATGAGAAGAGTGCTCCTTATGAAGCTCATCAACAAACAATCAAACAAGCTTTTGATATAACTGCTAAACAAGCAGATATTGCTGTTGCTCAAGGTAATTTACTTGTTGCTAGAGGTCATTTAAAAATAGCTGGAAGAGCTCAAGATTTAGCTGAAAAGAAGTTTGAAAAAGAATATTCAGATGCTCCTGTTCTTCCTCAACTAGAACCAATTGCTGGACAATTCCCTGCATATGCTACATTCTTAACTAAGACAAAAACTGATAGTGATCTATATGATGACACTAAAAGAAACTTTGTTCAGAACTATTATTTAGCATTACATCATAGTCAAGGAGAAGGTGATGATAAAAAAATCATAGCAGAATTTAATAAACAAGTTGCAGATAATCCTAGATTCTTAGATCAACAAGTTGACATAGCTAAAGACGCAGTTACTAAAAATCAAAATAGTACATATTATGCAGGTCTTGTACAACAACTTCCTGCACTTAATGCTGCTCAAAGACAGGTACAAGTGAATGCTCATAAAATAGAAGAGTTAGAAAAAGATCCTAGAGTGGCAGCAACTAGTGGTGATATAAAACAATTTGAATCAAAGTTGGGTGGTAATAGATCAGTTAGTATTGAAGAACCACAAGGTTTCTTTTCACCATTAAATCCATTTAGTACTCCTACTAAAAAGACTTTTAACATCACTCCTAATGATTTATTAAATATTGCCACAGGAGCACATCTTCCTGCAGGCACAGATGTGAATGCTAATAAATTAGTTGATAATGCTAGACAAGCAGTAGAAGCTAAATTTGGAATGCCTTTTTCTCATATAAGACAACAGTTCTATGGATATAGAAGTGAAGATGGTGGAATTACTCCTGCTACTATAGATCCTGCTACTATATCTGCATTAAATGCTGCTACAAGCATGATAACCTCAGGTGCACATAGAGAAAACATAGCTGCAAAAGAAGCTGTGTTAAAAGATAAAATGGTTACTGCTGGTACTCAAGGATTTGAAATTTATGGTGAAAATGCAAAAGAACCTGAAATAAAATCTACAAATCAAAGAATAAAAAGTGTATTAAGTAAATATAATGGTGTTATGGATACTACTCCTTTTGATGCTGCTCTTGCAGGACCAGAAGCAGATAGAGATAAAACTAAATTAAAAGTTAATTATAATCCTGAAGCAGATCCTAGAGAAGCATGGACATTAAGTTTATTTGAATCTGGTAAACTACAGAAAATACTTCCTATAGCAAAAGTTGATGCAACTTATATAAATTCAAAAATTGAGGCACAACCTACACCATCTCAAACAGTACAACAAATGAAATGGGGGAATGGATCAACTAACTCTCAATATCCTGATCCAACTAATCCTAATGCATATAAAACAGCTTGGTATCCTAGTAATACTTTTTCAGATCAAGGAAGACCAGATATAGTTGGTGCTGATATTAAAGATCATGGTACTGGACGACCAACTGTTTGGTTTTATCAAACAGATGCTAGTGGTAAAATTACACCTATTCCTTTTAATGGTAACTTTGTTAATACAGATGCTGCAGAAACATTTGTAAAATTGATGGATGCTACATTATTAAATCAAGTGGTTCCTGTAAAAAATAAAAAATAAAGATGGCTGATCAACTTTCTGATAATACTCCTCCTTCAACTTTAGGCATTGACTTACCAAATGTTGGTGAACAGGCAACTACTGCTCCTGAAACTTTTGAACAATTTAAGGGTGGTATAGTTAATTTAGGAGGCCCTGAAATTAAGGTGCCACCTATTCCTGGTATTGGAGGGAATCCTGGTGCTGATGATAAACCAAAACTTACAGCTTTACAACAAGCTTTAATGATAGCTAATTCTACAAAAGACTCATCTAAATATGCATATGATGTTTCTGAGCTTTCTGATAGATATAAAACTGTTCTTCCAGATGTAAATAATGAATACTTACATCATGAAGGTCAAACTTCAATGGATAGAATTGGGAATGCTGCTGTTAACTTAGTAGCAAAGACTGCTGGATATTTAACACAAACAGCTGGGTTTATTGTTGGTGCACCTGCTGCACTTGCTACATGGGATATATCAAATCTTACAGATAACTTTTTAGTTAAAGCAGGTACTGGAATTACTAAAGGAGTTGAAGATACTAATCCAATATACAAAGGAAAACAATATACAGAAGGAAACATCTGGCAAAAACTTAGTACTACTGATTGGTGGTTAAGTGATGGTATAGATAGAGCTGCATTAACTGTAGCTACAATTGCTCCAGGATTTGCTGAAACAAGAGGACTTGGATTATTTGGTACATTAGCAGCAGATGCAGCTGAAACAGGAAGTGCTGTAAAAGCTACAGGTGTAGCTACTAAACTTATAGAGAGTGCTATGGCAAATCCTCAAGAGTTTGGTGCAATGGGAAAACTATTCTCAAAAGGACTTTATAAAGCTGCTGCAATGGGAGGAGTAACAGGAGAGGCTGCTACTACTAATTTAATGAGATCATTAAATGCTGCTGAGTTATTTGGAATGGGTGTTGTAGGACAAAGTGGATTAAATGCTAAAGAAGCACAAGAAAGTGTTAAACAATCTTTACTAGAGCAAAAGGCTCAGGGATTAAATAATTTTACAAATGAGCAAATTGAAGAGAGAGCTGCTCAGGCTGCTGTAAAAGGATTCTGGTATACAGCTCCTTTATCATTTGTAAATGAATTAATAGAACTTCCAATGTTATTCTCTTCAGTGAGAAATGTAAAAAACTCTTTATTAAATAAAGTGTTTAATCCTGAAACAGGAGAAGTATTAGCTAATGCATTAGAGAAACAAGCTCCTAAATGGTACAATGTAGCTATTAGAGCTGTTGGTACAGGTTTTGAACATGGTCAAAATGAAAGTATGCAAGTGGCTATTGGTAGAACACTTGATGAAGAATATGGTGCAAAGAAAGATAAAAGAGGTAGAATAATATCAGGAACTGGCTTAGGAGAAACTGGTGAAACAAGTTCTATATTACAGAATTTTGTTGATAACATTAATGATCCTAATGGTCAAAACAATATTGCTTTGGGTACAATCCAAGGTATACTTACATCATTAGTTGGTTATGGTAAAGATATTAGAACAGGTAGATTTACAAAAGAACTTGCACAAAGAAAAGCTGTATATGATCAAATAACTGAAGCAAAGCTTGATAGAAGATATTATGAAACAGACTTTGCTCAGAGAGATAGTAATGGTAAAATGATTACTGATGCAAAAGGTAATGTACAATTTGATCAACAAAAGTTAGCAAATGCTGGTTTATCTTTAGCTGGTATTACAAAGAATGTACAAGATATGTATGATGCATTACAGGCTGAAAATCATACAAAGGTACAAGAACTTCAAGATAAGAGTTTAGCAGGTTTTGCTTACAACTTCCTTAATGATACTAATGGTGTACAGCATTTAAATAATATACTAAAGGTAAAATCTGAACAATTAGCAAATGATTCTAATAGAGCTAACGATATTTCCTCATTAGGAAATGAACTTACTCCTTCAGAAATATATAATAAACAAATTCAAAAGATTCAAGAACTTAAAAAGATTTATAACAGTCTTGATAGTGATAGATTAACTCTATCTGATTTTGGAGAATATGATAAGAAATACGATGGATTAAAAAGAAGTTATATAGAAGATGTTAAATTCAGTAAGTATTTAAACACTTCTAAACAAATCTTTTTAAATAATAAGATAGCTGATAACTTCTTAGAAGCATCTTCTCTTGGTGTAATGGAAAAAGTTGCATCTCCTGCAAATGCTCAGGAAATGAGAGGTAACTTCTTAATTAATGAAAATGTTCAGTTACAGAAGCAGTTAGATAATGAGATAGAAAAATATAAGAAACTAGCTAATACTGAAGAACATAAAGAAGGATTTGAAAAGTATTTCAAAGACTATATAGGTTATCAAGATGGTCCTAATTATGATGCTGCTGCAGAAGAAGCATTGGCAGTAGATGAAACACCAGATATTCCAGATAGTCCTTTTAACTTTACAAACAAAGGTGGTGAGACAGAAACTGCTCAAGAGGGAAGAGAATATCAATTACCTGAAGCTGCTAAAGCTAAGGTGGATAAAGTTCAAGATGAAGATAGATATCAAGTGACTGCTCCTAATGGAGATGTTACCTTTCATGATACAAAAGAAGCTGCTCAAGCAGCTGCTGATGATATAAATAAAACATCTGCTGATTTAGGTAAGGTGAAGGTGATTAAGAATAATGCTGATGGTACAATCAAGGTTGAAGATATTAATGGTAATACTCAAAACATTATTCCTAGTCAATTAGAAGGATATGAAAGGATTCAAACTGATCAAGAGAAACTACAGAAGTTTGCTGATGATATAAATAAAGATCAAGCAGAGATTGAACATAACTCTGGTAATGTTGCCACTGTTGATTCTTCTGTTATAGTTAATCTATTTGAAGGTAAGCTTAAAGATGCTTCAGTGTTATTTGAGGGAACAACTTCTCAAGTTGAAGATGATGACTTTGTTCCTAAACCTCATCAGGCACGTGCTATTTCATTCTTGAATAATGTTGGTGGATTTTCTAATAGAGCTAGAATGAAAGCTATTCTAGTTACTCCTAATCAAGAGAACTCTCTTGGATTGGCAGGACTAGCAGAAATGCAATATGGTAAACCCCTATCTGAAGTGGCTGATGCTACAGATGTAGATAATGGTTTAGTAGTTGCTGTTTATGTGGAACAAGATGGTGATAATGTTTATTTTGTAGATGAACAAGGTAAACGTGTGGCTAAGGTGGGTGAGACTATGGATATGAATAAAGTGGTGTTTAACACTATGCCTACCACTGATTTATATTATAAGTTTACAGATAAAGATGGTAAGCCTGTTCCTAGATATAGAGCTGACCAAAAAACAGAAGCTGAAGCTAAAGCTGCTGGATGGAAAGTTAAGAGAGCTGAGTTATTTGATGCACCTGGATATAAGGTGTATGACTTTTCTGTGTCTAACGGTATTGCTCAAACAGTACAAAACCAAAGAAACTCTATTGGTAAGACATTAGTTCTTAGTGATATTATATCTACACAAGAAGGACTTGTTAAGATATCCACTACAGGATTTGTTTTTCATAAAGGGAAGCAAGTTAATGTTCCTATTGGGTATCCATTAATTCAATATAATGATACACTACAAGTTGTAAGAGGTAGAACTTTTACAAACAAAGAATCACAAGGTGTATTTGAGGTGTTAAAGAAAATCTCAGATGATGTTAATAGTCAATTAGCTGCTGGTAAACCAATCAAAATCAATAGGTTATACTCTGCATATTTGCAGAATGTATTATATTGGAGAAGTAAAGGAGCTAATAGTGCTAATCAAATCTTCATTAATACTAACACAATGAATATTGAGTTAGGTAATCAGAAGTATGATTTAACTAAGATTGCTGATAATGAAAAAGTTATAGTTGACCAATTGAAGGGTGTGTATCAAAATATAAATAATGATACACTTACTAAGAAGTTTAATGAACCATTCTATGAACCACATATGGTTGGGGATGAGTTAGTTACTTCTAAGTGGACAAACTATCAAACTTATTTATTAGCAGACAAATATCCTGATGGAACAACTAGATCTATTAATGAAACTCCTCTATCTACAAATGTAGCTGAGAAGACTGATATTGCTCCAAATAACTTTAAACAAAGATATGCTGTTCTAGAAGGATTAGAACTTCCTGAACAATTACCTCCTGCAGCTGCTCCTGTTTTTGAAACACCAGTTGCTCCTACTGGATATACATTAGATGGTACTACAGAAAATACTTATGATTTATCTAATGGTCCTGTACTATTTACAGCTACACAAGATGCTGATAATAATACATTTATAAAAATATCTGATAATCAAACAGTTACAGATATAGCTAATGATAAGGGTAAGATGAATCAAATTATTGATGCGTTAAAAGCAGTAGATAAATTTGATGCAAGTAAAAGTGATATTGATATTGTTAAGGATTTCCTTAAACTTAGGATTGCTGCTGAGATTCAAACTAAAGCTGAAACTCCTGTAGTTGAGGCTGCTCCTGCTCCTGTAGTTTCTGATATAGAAGCTAAGAAAGCTGATATAGAAAAGAGAAGACAAAATGAATTATTATCATTACTTTCTCAACCAACTACAGCTAAAGAAGTAAATCCTAATACAGATTTAGCAACATATGAAAGACTTATTATAGATGGTGTTAGTTATCAATGGGATAAAGCAAGTCAAAAGTATTTAAAAGTTGAAAGAAGTAATATAGCTAATTTATCTACTGGAGCAATAGATAAATCAATAAGAGAAGGAATTGCATTAGATCAATTAGGAAATAAAGATTTAAAAATTGATCTTTATAGTGCTTATTATCTTGCAGCATCAGGTGGTAAAAAAGATGTTTTAGAATATGCTTCTACATTTAAAAATAAAGTTGCTGATGTTTTTAAACCAATCAATGCTAAATATGATGCAGAACTAGCTGCTTTAGAAGGTGGTGTTAAACCAGACTTTAGTAAATCTAAACCTCCTAAAGGTTCTCAATATAGAGTACTTGGTAAGGGAGATGTAGATAAAATTAGTGATGCAGAACTTGATTTATTCAGAGAATGGCATGCTAAGAATGTTCCTAACATTCCTTTTGAAATATTAAATAATATTATTACTACACATGATGGTGAGAAAGCTTGGGGTGTGTTTGAAAATGGTGTAGCTAAGTTTTACAAAGGTGGTGAAAGAGGTACAGAGTATCATGAGATATTTGAGGGTGTATGGAAAGGTTTCCTATCTAATGAAAATCAACAAGCTATCCTTGATGAATTTAAAGCTAAGTCTGGTAAGTTTAAAGATAGAGCTTCTGGTAAAATGTTATTATATGAAGAAGCTACAGATCAACAAGCTAAGGAAAGAATAGCTGATGACTTTGCTGATTTCAGACTTGGTAAACTTCCTGCTAGAAATATAGGTGAAAGAATATTAAACTTCTTCAGAGATATTATAAACTTTGTTAAGCAATTTGTAAATAAACCTTCTAGAAAAGAGGAGTTATTTAAAGCTATTGATACAGGTAAGTTTAAAGAAGCTACACTTTCTGAGTCTGCTAAAAATGACTTTATTGAATATAGAGCTGTTGAAGGATTGACTGAGAAGGAAACTAATGATTCAGTTAAAGATATCACTGCTAGATTTTTTGCAAAGGTGTTTGGTACAAATAGATCATTATATGATATTGCTAATTTGACCTCTCCAGAAATATTCAATGCTATTAAAGCTGAGTATGCAGAAGAAGATAAAGTAGTTGGAGAAAAGACTTGGTCTGATCTTGTAGTTAAAACAAAAGATTTCTTACGTACATTTAAAATTGAATTTGATGAGGATAACTTATTGAATATCAATGCAGAGAATGTAAACAATAGAATGTACGCTGCTGAAGCATTTACTACAGATTGGAAGAAGAACTCTCCATTTGCTGTAAAAATAGTAGTTGGTACATTAGTAGAAACTGTTCCTACTAACCAACAGAATAGTTCTACACTATCTCTACCTCAGGTGGCTACTACTGATAAGTACTTCTTAAAACTTTTAAATGCTAGTAGAGCATTTGCTACAGTAATAGATAAGCTTGCAAATACCACTAGTGTAACTAAGATGGTAGATAAGTTAACTAACTTAGCTAAAACTGATTCTGATTATGTAAGATTGTTCACTCGTCTTAAAGGAGATAGAGAAGGAATGTTTATTGACTTTTCTAAGTTTGAACCACATGATTGGAGATTGTTTGTACAGTTCTATCAAACCTTTACAAAGCAAAGACCTGATGCATTAATTCAATATATAAATAATGAAGGAGAAGTTTATACAGCTCCAGCTAATCAGTTTGGTGTAATTAAACAAACTAAGAATGATTGGATTAGCAATCTAAAAGCTTTAGCTACTGATATGAGCTCTCTTGTTAGATATTCTAAAGGAGCTTATAAAACTGTAAGTGCTGCTGATGTGCCTATCAGCACACCAATACAAATGTCTAACTTCTTAGGTAAGCTTGGTGTTACATTTGGATTAGATTCATATTTGAAATTAACTGATAAAGATAGAACTGAGTTTGCAGATGCTGTTGGAGCTATTCATACATTCTTTGGAAAAACAACAGAATTGGGTAGCGTTACTTCTAAGACTTTAGCTATTGATGGTCCATTAAATACTCTTTCTAAATTATATGTTAAAGTAGAAAATCCTTCACAGGATAGTACATTCCCTAATGTAGAAGGTGAAAATACACAAGCATTTGATAATAACAATGCACCTTCTTTATTTGAGAATGAGTTTAATGAATCTGATAACATAGAGGAATTGAAATCAGCTAGACCTGAGCTTAATGATGTATTCTCTACAAATAGCACTATTTGGAGTAGATTCTTCAATGCTGCTGGTAAGAGAATTAAGTCAATGAAGATTTCATATATTGATGGTACAAAGAATGAAAAAGACAATATAAATACAAGTACCACAGGATTAACTCTTGGTAATAGATTTACTCAAGAAATTAATCAAAACATTAATGGTAATTACAATATAATCATTCCTGCAGATAGTTCTAGAGAGTTTATGATTAACTTAGGTAATCTTATTTCTTATGATGAAGTAGATGGTGGAATTGCTTGGAATACTATTTATAGTACATTCAAAGGATATTTAAAAGATGAGATAGCTTTAGCACAAAGCAATAGAAGCTATTTAGATAATACAAAACCTAGAGCTACAGAATTACGTTTCTTTAAAGATATTCTTACTGGTAAGACCTTATCTGATGTTAACAACTTGATTATCAATAAGGCTACAGAAGAAGATATTAATACATATATCAATGATAATATTGCTAATATCAATGAAGATGTTAAAACCTTTATACAAGATAACGCAGAAGCTACTAAGAAGGTATTGATGGATAATAAAAAGATTATTAACAATCCTAATGGTACATTTAAGTATGATAGCTTAACTGCAATTAAAGGTTTAAATAAGAATTCATTATCAGAAGATCAAGTGAATAACCTTATGGTATTTGCTAGAGCAAACTATATTATTAATAATATAGAATTGCATAAAATTTTATTTGGTGATCCATATCAATTTAAGATTGATAAGGGTCAACTAGATGAGACTAAACGTATTAAGTCTTTCTTATCTCCTAGAAGAACAACATTTGATAGTCCTGAATTTAATACATTCCACAATCAGCAGTATAATAAAGCTGGTGATATTGATTTAAAACCTGGTGAGCCTGGCTATCATTTATTTAAATCTTTCATAGATACTGTTACTCTTGAAGATATAACAGTTAATGGTGATATAAATGAAGCTGATGCGGCTTCTATGATTATAGATACTACATGGAGAGATGCTAAACTTAGAAATGGTCAATGGGATGATAAGACTGCTGAATCATGGCATCAATGGCAAATGGCTTACACAAGACAAGCTCTTGATAAAAGATCTGATGTTGAATGGACTTATGGAAAGAATGAGAAATTAAGAGCTCATGATGAAGAACTTCTTAAAACTCCTGAGCCTGAATATGTTGTAGATGTATTAAAACCTATTGTATCTGGTAACAAATATGGTAAAAACCAATTTGATATGGTGTTAGATAAGTTCTCTCAAATGCCTTTATATTATAAAGCTATTGAAGGAACTAACTTAGCAAATTTATATATTAAGATGTTTGAGGAAGAGAAAGGTTATGTTGTATTTGAATCTGGTAGAAAGGAAGGATCTGAAGGAAAGTATAGTTTATATAATACAGATGGTAGTTTTAATACAGAACCATTTAATAATAATGTTTCTGTAGCTTGGAAAACCTATGGTCTTCAAGTGGAGAATAGTTATGAAAAGCCTAAAGCACAAACACGTGGTTCTCAAACTACTAAGATAGCTACTATAGATATATTTGAAAATGGTGCTCCTGTAAGTGAAAAAGCTGGTATAGAATATAAACGTCATAATGATGCATTAGATGGATTACATGTAGAAGCTTATACACAGTTATTAGATAGATTAGGTATTGAAGATCTTGGAGATGGATATAATATTGTAGATAGAAAAGCTACAGCTGAAGCTCTTGAACAAGAAATGTTAAAGAGAGATTCATCTGATAATATTAAAGATACATTACGTCTTGATGAGAATGGTCAATGGGTGGTTCCATTTGAAGCTACTCCTGAATATGAACAAGTTAGAAGTATTCTTTACTCTATGGTAAACAAAGCTCTCATCTCTCCTAAAATGAATGGTTTATCTGCAGTGCAAACTGCTGTGACATTATGGGAAAAGTCTGGAGAAAAAAGAGGAGTTACTATAATTAATGGTAAGAAGGTATTTACAGATGGTAGTCTTAAGTCTTATAGTAAAGAGAATCCATATATGGAAATATTAGTTCCTCATCAATTTAAAGATCAGTTTAAGAAAGCTGGATTTAAATCAGATGAAGAATTATTAGCATATTTAAACAAGCCTGAGAATGAATCAATTCTTAAGGGTATAGGTTTCCGTATTCCTACACAGGCTTTAAGTTCTATAATGGTATTTAAAATCAAAGGATTCTTACCACAGTTCATGGGAGCTACAGTGGTGGTACCTTCTGAAATTACCAAAATAGCTGGATCTGATTTTGATATAGATAAGTTAAATATGTATTTAAAGAATACATACATCAATTCTAAAGGTCAGTTAAAGCAAGTTCCTTTCTTTGGATATGGTGATAAAGCTAAAGAAGCTATTAAGAAGTTCATATTAAAAGAAGACCTTGAAAGTATATTTGATATTAATGAAAGAACAGTAGCTGCTACAGAAGATGATTATGGTAAATTAGCAGATAGATTATATAAGCAATCCCTTGAGAATGAATACTTTGATAGTGTTGAGAAGTTATTAACTCTTCCTGAGAACTATGATAGATTAGTTAATCCTGTATCTGATGGTGGATTAGAAGATGTATCTAAGCAATTAGATAAGCTTATGGGTATAGATGAGACTAAGGTGAAGAACAGATTGCTTGATGGTAATTATTTAACAGCATTGAGACATGCGTTTATAATTGCTAAGAAGTGGGTTGGTATTGGTGCTGTAAATATTACAAACCATTCATTAGCTCAAAAAGTTCAAACCTATCTTGATCCTGTTAAGCTTGCTTCATTATCTGCATATGAGAAGAAGATATTAGGTAATGGTCAAATAGCTCTTCCTCATAATAAGATGACAGTTGATGGTAAGGAAAGAATCTCTTTATCTGGAATTAAAGATAAGGCTAATAAATACATTTCTGATAACCTATCTGGATTCATTACATCATTTGTGGATGTAGCTAAGAATCCATACATCCTTAAGATAATTAATAGTAATCTTGCTGTAAACACATTCATGTTCTTAACAAGAATAGGAACTCCTTTAAAGACTAGTGCTTTATTTATGAATCAACCTATTATTAAAGAATACTTAAAATATCTAGATAGTATTGATTCTAAATCTATATACAGCAAAAAGAATTTAGACTATATTCGTGGTATGTTCCCTGCTGATGTTAAGAAGGTAGGAGCTGCAAAAATAGAGCTTAAGAATCTTGCTACTAATATTCAAACCTACTATTCAGAGAAAAAGACAATTGATAATGTAGAACAACAAAAGATATTGGCTGAGTTCTTGAAATATAATAAGATGGCTCAATACTTAGTTAAACTTACACAAGCTACTAACTATGATACCACTAGGTTCAAGAGTACTGAAGCTATGAATAAGAAGATGTTGAGGACTGATGTGGCTGAAGATTCAAATATATTTACATCTGCAAAAGACATATTAAAGAATTCACACATAGGTAAGCAAGCTGAGTTAACTCAAGCGTCTATAAACTCTTTAGGATCTATATTAAAACTTGATCAATTAGACTACTCAGTTATCACTAATAAGGTGTTAGATAAGTATATACAAGATGAATATTTAGGTGCTGATGATTTTGATAAAATAGCTGTAAAGATTAAGTCATCTTTTGTTGATTACATCACTCAAACTAAAACAGGATTGAATGATAGAATCAATGAGTTATTAATTAACCCTGAGACTTCTGTTGCTAGCGAATTAGCTAAGGCAAGAAAAGCTCATCCTGAAATGGAGATTCTTAATAACTTAGTAGCTGTATCATCTGATAGAATAGGAGGTGCTACTAGTATTAAATTAAAAGCTAATCTTAAAGATGCTTTTGATGAGAACTTGTACACTGGTATGATGAGAGAGCTTAGAGATAATCCAGCTACAAATGGTTTATACAATAGAATTATTGATGTAGCTATCCTTCAAGGAACCTATCAATCAGCTATCTCTATTAAAAATATTATTCCTATTGAAGATTATGCTAATAAGGTTAAACCAGCAATTGATTCAGTTAGCTCTGATTTAAATGCAGATAACTTTAGTAAAGGAGCATTTGAAAGAAACAACTGGAATGATGAGAATGTATTTAAGAAAGTGAGTACACTAATACCAAATTTCTTTAATGTAGGAGGAGAATATACTACTGCTATTCAATTTGATGAGTTTCCAGTAATGGAAGGATTATCTAATGTAGGAGCTAGAAATGTATTAGTACTTGATAGATTTAACAACTTCTTTGATGTAAGTTCTGATTATATATTAGTTCCTAGAGTGATTTATAATGAAAAGGAAAGAATTGATATTGTTGATAATAAAGTAATATCACGTGCTGAATATAACCAAAGAAAAGCTGCTGGAGATAAAACTTTGAATGATGTAATGGGCTTTCAAAAAGTTCCTTTAGAAATTGGTACTAAGGTGATTTATAAAGCTATCAACCTTTGGGGAGATGGCCAGTATGCTACAGAGATGTACACAGATGCTAGAAAGTCTGTATTCAATAATGGTACTATCGAAGTTGAAAAAGAAATCCCTGATGAAAATATTATTGAGTATTTTAGACCAAAAACTGAAGAAGAAAACTTACCTTCACAAACTAGAGGAAAGGAAATAGCTCCTGAAGGATTACCAGCAATTGAGGATGATAACCAAAATAACTGTGCATAATGAGTAAATGTTTAGTAGATATTAAGTATGACATTATTGATAAAGCTAAAAAAGATGCTTTAAGCTATGGTGGATTTAAAGAGGCTCTTGATCAAAGAGACACTCTTGAAATCACTGATGCTAGAGAAGCTGCTGAATCTGCTAGAAAGGTTAACAAAAGCTTTAATGAAGATGTTATCACTCCTAGTGTAGTTAGTAAAACTCATTATTATATTGATCCTTCAGAAGATCTAACACAACAATATCTTACTCATTATGAGAATAAGTTAAGAGATGAAGCTAATCTATTAGTAGAAGCTGATAAAGAAAGAGGTGGATATACAGAAGACCAAAGAGGTGAGTTTTTTCAAAAAGAAGAAGTTCCTTCATCTACTGCTTCTCCTCAAACAATATCAGCAATCAAAGATTTCTTAAAAAGAATTGATGTTGATATTAAAACATTACAAGCTATTGTTGTTAATGGTGTTAAGCAAGATGCTAATGGTGCTGCTGTAATCATGCAGAAATTAGTACAGGTTGTTGAGGGTAAAGAGGCTAGTGTACTTCCTGAGGAAGCTATGCACTTTGCTGTGGCCATTATTAAACAAACCAATCCAGCTTTATACAATCAATTGTTAAAGGAGATTAATAGCTATGCTATGCTTAATAATGTATTTAAGACATATGCTGGAGATAAGAACTATCAAACTAAGGAAGGTAAACCTGATGTTATTAAGTTAAAAGAAGAAGCTATTGCTAAGGTGCTAGCTGAAACTATCATTCAAAAAGCTGAGGGTAAGACAGAAATACCTGAGAACTTAGCTAAGGTGGAAAGCTGGTGGGAGAAGATAATTAACGCTATCAAAAGTCTATTTGTTAAATCTGGTATGGACCAAGCAGCTCTTAAGGTGATGTCTGGAGAAGCTATTGGTACAGCTCAAGATATTAGAGAAGCTGAGAACAATGTATATTTACAGAGAACATCTCAAGATGAGATATATAAGAAGATTATAGATGGTGCAACTAAGATAGATAAAAGAGATGATGGTTATTATGTAAATGATAAAAAAACTAAAAGAGTTACTGAGCTTGTAAAAGCTTCTAATTATGATTTATTTAAAGCTAATGAATTAAATAAGTCTGAATATAAAGCATTAGTTGATGAGGATAAAGCAGCTAATGGTACAAAAGGACATGCTGATATTGAAAATGCTTTTGGTACATTTGTAGATAAAGATGGTAATTTAAGAGATGAGCCATTAGATGATTCAAACTATACATCTCAATTAAACCCTGAGAGCAGAGACTTTTATGATACACTTAAGAATAACTTAGAGCAAAGATTAAACACATTTCCTAAGGGAACTAAGTTTATGTCTGAGGTGACAGTGTACGATGCTAAAAGAAATGTAGCTGGTACTATAGATTTCTTAGCAATCACTCCTGAAGGAAAAGTAAATATACTTGACTGGAAGTTTATAGATATTGATATTACTAAGAATAAAGATTTACCTCCATACTATATACAATCTTGGAGAAAACAAATGACTCAATATAAGCTTATTCTTGAAGCTGGATATGGAGTTAGTGCAAAAAACTTTGACCAAACAAGAATGATTCCTATTAGAGCTCAATACTCAAGTATGAATCTTACTACTAAGGAAATACCTAAATTATTAAGTGTTGAGATAGGAGATGTTAATGTTGAAAACATTAATAAAGACTATTTGATTCCATTAGGTCTTAAAGAAGAAACTACTGGTAATAAAAAGATTGATGCTTTATTAATTAAACTTAATAGTGAATATGAAAGACTTGCTAAGAAAGGCATAACTCCTTCAGAAAGACTTAGTAAGAATGATCAATTGAATATTTTATTTAAGAGTATCAGACAGTTACAAATGAGAGGTGACCTTGGTCCTTTATTAACTCAAGCTAAAGTGTTAAACAGACAGCTAGAGAATATGATACAGAAGTATGAGGATAAATTTAAAGGTAAAGATCCTAAGTCATTCAGTGAGAAGGAGTTAAATGATATGAGTAGAGAGTTTAATAATGCTCAAAAGACTATATCTATTTATACTAATCTAGATACAGAACTTAAATTCTTATTCCAAGGAGATTTATCTGAAGAAGATAAGAAACTTAAAAGTGATTTAAGAGATACTACAGATAATGCTAGAGATTTACAAGTTCAATTACAAGAAGTT